>Ga0209350_1000016_pt1 | contig 126718 bp, 114 predicted proteins | sample GraSoi013_2_20cm_2_FD_185822 | JGI IMG/M metagenome (GOLD analysis project Ga0209350, IMG submission 185822) | Grasslands soil microbial communities from the Angelo Coastal Reserve, California, USA - Sample 09_27_2013_2_20cm (SPAdes) (version 2) | ecosystem: Environmental > Terrestrial > Soil...
TAAACTCGAAACTGAGACTGCTCGCTTCATGCACAGTCAGCGTGTGGGTGTGCCCCAAGGCAGCCCTTCAGACAAATGGCTCAGCGCAAAACGGCGAAAGTGGATCCCTTTTAAACCGGCGCTAACAAATATGGAAAATGGCCGATCTGTACGTGCAGTCGCTTAGTCGTATATAATCAGCAAGCTAGAGAAGCGAGCGGGCGTCGTACAATGGCAGTATAGAAGCTTCCCAAGCTTCGGACGTGGGTTCGATTCCCATCGCCCGCTCCAGATTCTAAAGAACTTGCACCGCTACCTCATTTTCCATTTTTTCCAAAATATCAATTTTGTTGCCAAACTTTGTGGAAAATTCGATGCGGATTTGTTCGAGAGGAATCTCTCCCGTGTACCGTGCCGTCATCGCAGAGGACGTGTGCCCCATTTGCTGACGGATCACTGCAGGGTTGATACCGGCGAGTTCCCATCGGCGGTTGCAGCCACGTCGAAAGGCATGCAAACCGGCCTTCTTTAGTCCCAGAGCCGTCACGGCCGGATGTAGACATTGATTCAGCACATAGGTTTCGCGGAGTGGACCGCCACGCTTCGAGCGGAAGACCAAGGCATGGGAGCTAACGGAGGTTCCGAGGAACCCCTTCAGTCTCTGCATTGCCCTTCGACCCTCAGGGTCCCGAAGGAGAACCGTTCGATAGGCCGTTACGTTCTTACAGGGTCCAATCTTCCCGGCGCTTCGTTGATCTGAGGATTCTTCTACCCGAACTGTGCCCGCACCGAAGTCAAGGTCATTCGCCCTCAGTGCGAGGAGCTCACTTGTTCGCAAGCCTGACGCTGCTGCCAGAAGGAACAGCGTGGCGTACTGTTCTCGACGGGCCTTGCCAAGCCGGTCCATCTTGCCGACGTATTCGGCAATCTGTTGCGCTTGGGCCCAAGAGAACGACACCTTTCGGCGGCTGTCTATCTTCATCTGCAGCTTGTCACGCTCAGAAATTGCGAGCCCGCTTTGGGAGAAAGGAGGCTTTTTGTCCTTCGAGGATGCCGAGAGAACTCGCTGCATCGTGCGCAGGATGTTCTTTATCGTCACCCAGGAGAGTCTCTGCTCCCGCTTCTTCCATATCCACTCATTCACTGAATCGATGTTGATATGCTCTACCGGAATGTTTTTCCAGTCCGCCTCGAGGTGGGCCTTGAGGTGCCCATCTGCAACCGAAAAAGTGGACGCTCGAAGCATTCGTGGGGCAAACACTTCCCGGTAGTACGAGACAGCATCGGCGAAGGTCCTGGAGGAAGGAATGTGATAGTCACTCGAATTGAGTTCCAGCCTCGAGATGAATTCCAGTTTCTTCCGCGCGGCTTCGCTTTTCGTCATCTGGCTTGTCGGTCCGATAACTTCTGTCTGACGCTTTCTTTCTTCTTGTCCCGGAAGATCAATCCAGTACTGAAAAAAGAAGAACTTCTGGCCGTCGGCACGTTTTCCTACGCGCACCTTCGGATTCTGCCCTTTCCTGCGACTCATGCGTTTTCCTCGCTTTCGAGTCGCTTGAACTGGCGGCACGTCAATGTTATCAGTACGCGAAGCGCGGTCAACGGGCATCTGGCGCTCGATGGGCGAAGCGGTGGAAGACTGAGAAATGAAATTGCTGGATATTGAAACAGCCGTCATTTTGTTGAAGCTATTCCTTAACGAGTCCGCCGATGCGCCGGTCGAGGTCTTCGGCGCGATAGGCCAAAATCTGCTCGGCGAAAGGGCGCATGCAGCTGCCGTTTTTCCCGAGCCCACCGCACCCACAATGGCGGTGCCCGTGAAAAGGCCTCGTTCCGGGATGACCAGCCAGCGCGGTGCTTCCGAGGGCCTTTGCTTGCGGGGGTGATGTACCTCGCCTACTACGAGAGGAAGTTCTGTCCTCTTCCGGAGGACAGGATAAGGAGGCAGTTTGCCCGCCCGAATCTGGCGGCCTGCCTTGAGGGCGAACATGTAGATGCCGGAAGCAGGATCGAATAGGCGATGTAAGGTGTTGTATAGAGGAAGAGGGCGTAGGAGTAGTTGAAAAAGAGAGGCCGAGGCTGAGCGGATGGCCATGACCCGTAGGAAGTAGAGCGCTATTCGCGTGGCCGCCGAGAGAAGACAGGCGAGGAAGTGCCTCGAGTGGAGAATTCGTTGAATCATGCCCGCGCCACGTTTGGCGCGGTGTGGCTAACCTTCCTCTCAGTCTGCGTCTGCTGTTGCTTGCGCCAGCGGCCGAGATCCACATCTCTCCAAACATGATTTCTCCTTTCCTTAGCTCTTCTTGGCATTACAGGACGCGGGCAAAACACCCGGTGAACAGAGAATCATCCTGTTCACTGGGCTGGAGCGACCGCCACGGTTCCCGTGGCAACGAAGTGGGGTCGCTCCAGCCCATTCCGGTGTTTTGCCCGCGCCCAAATTGATCGTCGCGCCATGCGCAACCGCTATGCTCCCAACAACTTCGCGGCACCCCGGGGGTGACGCGAACGGTGACGGGAAGAGTTACGTGTGTCTTTCACGCACCCGTCACCGCGACGATTGATCTCCGCCACTGGTGAACCGTGTTCCTGCACCAGGAGGGTCCCGAAAAATACGGGCCGGTCGGGCTTGAGTTGCGAAAACCCCAACCGTAAGTCACGCTCCGTGATCGTCCCCGTGCTCCATGCCTGATAGAGGCTTTCGAAGCGGGCACCATGGAATCGCCGGCGGGCATCTCTTTCAGATTTCTGGTGACGAGCATTCCCCGTCCCTAGCTCCTGTTAAACAGCGATTGCGGACAGGTGAAATCCGTTGCGGAATCGGGCCAGCCACTTCTACGAGTACGCCACTAACCAGGAGTCAATGCCGCTTCACAGCGCAAATTGCTTCCGAAGCGCCCCGGCGAAATCGTTCGGACCCCACCCCAGTCGCTGTTCGTTCTCACCGAGGAATGTCTCCGCCGCTTCCCTCAGTCGGTCGGATATTTCGCGTTGATTCAACTCGGCAATCAATGCTGGTACCGCCCGAGATTCTTTTCGATTGGCTAAGGCGACGAGTGCTTCTTCGCGTACATCGCAATTGGGGTCGCTCATTCGTTCCAGTAGTACTTCACGTATCTCAGGCGAATCCTTATCTCCAAGTACACCGAGGCCAAACGTTGCCCAATCCCGCACGTCGTCGTCAACATCGTGCATCAGTGTCATTAATACTGGCGCGGCACGCGGGTCATCTGCAAAGTTGCCTAATGCACAGGCCACAGCAAATCTGACATCCGGGTTCTCGTGCTCGCAATTTGCAATCACCAAAGGCACCGCGAGGGGATTTCCTACATGTCCGAGCGCGTGAATTGCTGAGAGCAATGGCAACGGGTCCCGTTCTCGTTCCGCTAACGCCGACAGAATCAAATAAGATTCGTCGGGGAAATTGTTAGTGGGGTGTTCGCCCGTCCGCCCAATTTGCGCGAGCACATCTGCTCCGCGAGCGCGTTTCAGCGGGTCCTCTGAACCACACCACTCCGCGGCCCGCTCGAAAACGGCGCGACTGCCTATCTTTCGCAATGCCTGGACGGCTTCCCACGGCAAATCATCGTCGTAGTCACCAACCAAGGTTTGAGCGAAAATGCCGTCGAATTGTTCCAAAATCATAGCAAAAGCATACCACTCGGATGGCTAGGTCCCGAGTAACAGCGTTCGCGTCCATGTGGAATACGCCAAAACCGGGAGTTAGTGGCGTTGTCTCTCGGACAGCCTCTAACAAAGCAAACGAATGCGGAGAGTTCAAGCCGTTGGAATGAGCGGTTCGTGTCCGGTTCAGCACAACGACTCGTCCGCCGCCGGGCGGCTACGTCCTAACGCCGTCATCGGTAAAGAGGTTTCCTACCTGTGAGCGTTCCAGACGAAAACGAGCACAACGAAACAAACGACCGCACCCCATGCAATAAGGAAAGCCACCAGCACCTTTTTCGTCGGCTTTCGCCATATTTCCCTTTGTGGCCCAAGCCCAGATAGAAGCGCATAGAACAACAGCGGCAAGCCGAGGAGTATTTTGACCGCTAGCCACAAGTTGTCTTTCTCTTTCGTCATACGAGAGAATGTACTTAAATTTCGGTCCAAGTCCTCGGAAGCGTGGTAATCGGAAATCGGCGCGTAGCGTCCGACTTGGGTTTGGATACCAAGCCCGCGAATTAGGCGCCAGCCAGCTTCGCTTCAACGCGGCTGGCTGAGCTGCTTCAGCTTCTGCTCCGCGCTGTCGCGGATTCCCTTGCGCCGATCTTCCAACAGCTCCGTCACACCAACACGCTGCTCTCCAATGCCCTGCTACTGACTCGCGCCACCGGGATCCGTGCCCAAGAATGCATCGATCTCCGCTTGGATTGCCTGCAGCAGGTGGGGGAACAAGAAGCCGCACTACATGTGCCATTGGGCAAGCTCCATTCCGAACGCTGGGTACCCGTCGATCAGGAAACGCAACACATCTTGGCGCGTATTGTGGAGCTGCGCGCTCTTTCTCCAGCTACCTGGTTGGCGAAGTCTGACAACTTCTTGCTCCCTCGCTGCCGCGGAGGACGTCATCCCGTCCACGACATGCTCTGTCATGCCTTAGCCCAAGCCGCCCTGCGCGCTGGTTGTACCAGCAAGGTGACCCTGCATCGTCTTCGTCACACCTACGCTACAGAAATGATCCGTCTCGGCGTCAGCCTGCCTGCACTCATGCAAATGCTAGGGCATAAAGACATCAACATGACCTTGCGCTATGTAGAAGTCATGCGGCTAGACCTACAGCGGGAATTTCACCGTGCTCGCCAAAACACTGCTTTACTCCACTCCATTCCACAACTCCCTCTTCCTTCCCCAACCGCTCCAGTGCGCGCCGACCTCTCCTCCACTCGCGAGGCCATCGCCACCACTCGCCACCTTCTGCAGCTATTTCAAGCGCAGCTGCAAGATCTTCGCGCCCGCCACAAACTTCGACGACTTACACAACGCCTCCTGAATATTAGCCGCGAACTCAATCAGCTCGGCCAAAATGCGTGCACATTGGCCGGTCAATGAGGGCGAGGACCGTTCTGAGATCCTCGTGCAAGAGGGAAAGGTGTGGCCCAGAATGGACCGCCAAAATGGCCCAGTCTCTCGCCGCCGCTAACACATAGTTCGCCCCGCCGCTGTTCTCGGGTCGAGCGGCATGGGCTCCAGAGTTGTTCTAGGTGGTTGCCGGTTCAGCAGATTCATTGCTGGCGCTTGCCGACTTGTGGGCAACGGCGGCAACTTCCTGAAGGTTCCGTCGCCACCACGGTTTCCAGTGGCGCTGTATCTCACTCTTCAGCTTCGCCTCAATTTCTAGCTCAGACTTGGTCGCAATGGCGAGACTTTCCGCTGTAGCACACAGCAGGTCCCGCACGCGCTTGCGCTGATCTTCTGGGAACTCATCTTCGTCAACAAAGTCGTAATTGAGCGTAGAGATCGTGTGCAGCACCAGCTTTAGCTCGTAGCGCCGCACGAACTCGGTTTCAAGACTCTTCTTGGACATACGGTTCCGCAAGTCAAGGAATGGAGGAAACTCGGCGTTGTAAAAGAGCCGGACCCTTCCCTGAAGCGGGCGAATGGAAAACCCAACCCTCTGCGGATCGTGAGGCCAGCCGAGGGTAGCCCAGGCCGCATCCGTGGTCTTCACCGGAATCGGCGTCACGACCGGGATCTCCACCTCAGTGAAGTCCTTCTTCCGAACCTTAACCTTAATGACCTTCTTCGAGTCTTCGTCTTCCTGTTCAGTGGGCGTTTCCGGCTTTGGCTTGGGCTTCGGTGCGGGTTTCGCCACCACCTCGACCGGCAGCATGGCGGTCATTGCCGACCCTGTGGCGAATTCCAGCTGTGCTTGGATAAAACCCTTGGTCGTGACAGACACCATCTCATCGGCTCCCGTATACCGAATCGCATGAGCCGTTACTTTGATCTTCGATAGTGAGGGCTCGGCCGGGTTCCAATACGACGGCGAGGCATCTGTTTCGAAGACGAAGCTGTACCGCTGTCCAGGGTGCATCTTGACGACCGTGCCGGCAAAGCGCCACCGGATAAAGGTGGGGGCCCTACGGCCTCAATCGGCGGCGGCTCCGGCTTCCCTTTCCCGGGGCTGTTCTTCTTCGACAATGTTCCATTTCTCGACCTTCCGGACCAGTTTCCTCTCCCGGTCTTGATTCCTCCCGTCGGGGCTAAGATGTCCTTGTCAACGGAACCCGTTACAAAACTGACTCATCCACTTTCATTGCGCGACCTTCTCAAATTGTCGAAAAACGGGCAGAATCCATGGGTGCAGCTAAGCACGAGTAACGGCTAGACAATTCGGGATGAGAATCAATCCGCAGAGCTTCTTTAATTTTTGCGCCAATCACGCGCCACTGTTGAGCACGCTGGCGGCGCGCGGCGGGGACTTTTCCGAGGCGGAAGCCATGCGGTTGATTCGCGCCAATCCTGGCATTGGCGAGGAGTTGCCCGAAACAGCGTGGCGGCGACTGCGCGAGCTGCAGATTCTCATTCCCACCGAACCCGGCAGTGAAGTCTTCTTCATGGCCGAACCAGTGGCGAGACTGCTTAACTATTTGTTCAATGAAGCGAACCCTGCTACGCCAGAAATAATTTGCGGTTACGTCGCGTCACTCGAAACCGTCAATAAGCAACTCGCCGGCGCATTGGATGACGAGGATGTACAACGCATCAGTTCAGCTTTCGAGGAAATCAGCCAGACATTGCGACGAATCCATGCCGACCTGAATGAGACGCAGAGTGCGATTCTAGCTGAGGTCACGCGTTACAAAACCGAACGCCCCCGTGTTTCGGTGCGGGAAAAGTATAGGCGCATCGTTTATTGGATGGGCCGTTATGTTGAGCCCATGATTGAAATCGTCCGCGCCGACGGGCCGCTGCGCACCGCATTTGACGAAACCGAACGGCTGCTTCATCGCGCCCGCGAAGAGGCGTTGTTCAACGACCACCCAGCACTCGCACGCAACCTGCGCTTCCTCCGGTTGGTGGGCGCACACGCGCTCCGCGTCTTCACGCAATGCCGGAAGGAGATTCAGCCGCTGTACGAATCGCTTCGCCGTTCGAGCTTTATCGCCCAAGGCGCGGCTCGGGCGCTAGAACAGTTACAGGCGGTCGGCCTGTCCAGATGGGGCAACGAGCACCTCATCGGAGTCGCTGCGTGGCGCTATCAGAACGTGCCGAGCGACGCGGCGATTCTGGTGACCTTACGGCGTGTCATCGAATTTCCGCCCGAACTTCCGCCCGTGCTGGAATTGACGGCAGAAGAGGAAGCGCCGGATGGCCTGGTTCGTCTGCTGTGGCTGGAGTCACTGCCAACCCGTGTGAGTGAAAATCTACCTGTTCAAGATTTGGTGGACTGGCTCGCGGAGAATTGTTCAGGGCGGGGCATTTCAGATGTGCTCGCCGCTTTCAGCGTTTTGGTGTTTTACCCCGACTTCCACGCTACGTTCACTGATCGAGAGCCGCGCACTTACGACATCGCCGGTGGTGAAATTACGGCTTCGCCCGTGACCCTAACTTCCACATGAATACGCTTCCGCATTTGACGACCATCTTCGACCGCCTAAGGCGGGGCTACCATCTCGGCCCGGACGATGAGCCTGAGTTTTCCCGCTTGTGCGAGCGGTTTGACGAATATGCCGCCTACTTCGCGGCGCTCGGCATTACTCTGGTCCGCCACGAACGCGAGTTTTTCTATTTCAACGCGGAGAGCCCAGAAACCGTGCCGGATACACTGCCGCGTATCGCGGTCTTTTCCTACATTATGATTGACCATGCCGCTAACCAGGGCCGTCCGATTGATGACTTCATCTTCGGCCAAAACTTCCTCGTGACGGCGCTACCGCATTTCACGCTCGACCGCTACACGGCGTTACTAAGACAGGTGGAAGTGCATGACATGAGCGATCTAGAAAACGTGCTAAATCACATGGAGCGAATCGGTTGGGTCAAATGGTTGTCCAATGACGAATTCCGGTTTCTCCGTCCGTTCCACCGCGTGTTTGGCAAGTGTATCGAACTGACGCAGACTGCCCAAACTCCATCGGCTGACGAATCTGATTCGGCAAGCACGACTGAGGAAAATCCCGTAAATCGTGAGTGATAGGTGCCCATGCCCACTGGTCCACAGCGACTCATCCTCATCCGCTCCGGTTGCTACGAATACGCCGAGATCGAACTGACCGGCGCGCTTCAAATTGTTGGCCCGAATAATACCGGAAAAACCGCGCTGATCAATACGCTTCAATTTCTCTACCTGGACGACCGCCGCCACATGGATTTCGGTTCATACACTGCGGAGCAGACACGCGAGTTCTACTTCCTAAATCAATACAGCTATGTTCTATTCGAGTGTCTTGGGGCGACTGGTAAATGTGTTATCGGATGGCGCGGCCAGAGCAAGACGAGTGGTGGCGAGCCAGAACGATTCTTCCACGTCGGCCCCTTCGATCGCTCTGATTTTCTTGATGGAAGGAATCAAGTCCGCGAGGCACGTGAGGTGAGCGCCAGGCTTGCGTTAAAGCAGTTTCGCGCCATCAAAAGTGCGCAAGAACACAGGGAATTGTTGTTGCCCGCCGCCAACGGCGACGGACAGGGCCTTGGCGTAGTGGCGTTGCATGATATTGATAAATATCATCACTTCCGCGAGACACTAAAAACCTTGCTCGCCTTGAGCGCAATCTCGCAGGAGCAGATGCGCGATCGTCTACTAATGCTGGCCGACATCCCGCCCGACCGCACGGCATTCGACGCGCGCGAATTGTTCGGTGACGATTACGACCTCATCCGCAACCGGCGCGAGCAGTTACTGAAATTCAAGAAGAACCAGGAACTGGTGGAAAACCTCGTAGCCAGATTCGCCGAGCGGGAAACGGTTCGTGGCGAATTGGTGTGGCGCTGGACTGACTTGCGAACGAAGTGCCAGAGGTTCGAGAAAGACAATAAGGATACGCTCTTGAACCTTCGGGAAGCGCAGACCGAGCAGGAAACGAGAATGCAGGATCTCGAAGCGGAAGCGGCTGAGCGGCACAGGAACGTGACCACATTGTCGGAACAAAAAGGCCAATTACTTGCGCCACTCAAAAGCATCGAGGCCCAAGACACCGAATTCAAAGGGTTTCCGGAGGAATTGGAACGCGCCGCACTCAGCAATCTCAAGCAGGAGGTTCGGGAGCTCGAACTGCAGCTTGCCAGCGCGGAAGGTGAATCCCGTGAGAAAGCCAAGCGCAATTTCGACGCTCTCGCCGACCGAGTGAAACAGAAGGAACACGCCATTGCTCGTTTTGACCATCTTGCGGTCACGGCCCTCCGCAAGCATTTTACGGATGAAGAACTGAACACCATTTTCCGGTTACTCAATCGCGATCTGTTGGAGATACCGGTGGGAAAGGGTGGTGTCACGACTTCGCGGCAGGATGAATTGCTTGAGAGGTTGCGTAACTTGCTGGCATGGGTTCGGAACGGAGTCTATCGGGACGCCATCGTCTCTTTTCCTTTGCCCAAAGCCGGAGAGCCCCTGGCGGGACTGGAAAACCCGGACACTGCTCGCGATCAACTGGTTGAATACCAGGCCGACCTCAAAAGATGGGGGAAAATCCTCGCCGCTATTGAACAGCGTGAGAACCTTGGGTTTCAATTTAAAGCCAAGCTCGCGGAGGTCGAGGCGTGCGAAAAACGGCTCTTTCGATTCGAGGAATACCAGAAAGCTAAAGCAGGCGAAGCACGCCTGCGCGCCGAGCTCACGAAGGTTGAAGCCAACATCACGGCGGCCAATGAAAGCATTGGCAAGCTTGCCTCACAACGCAAAATCGCCGAGCAAACTAAATCCGATGTGGAAGCCGCCATTAGGAAACACGAAGACGTTTTCGGCAACGTCATGGATAATTTCCGGCGATGCATCTTTCCTGAATTCTCGGCTAAGCCGCAGATAGCCGAGGGTATCCCTGATGATTTTAATGCTGCCATTGCGCTGTTCCTCAAGCAGCAGGAGAAGCAAGTCAAGCTGACCGACGAAGTTGCGAGCCTTCTCATGAAGACCGAGCTATGCTTCGGCGACGTGTTTCGCGGCAGTGACGAATACGAAACGACCGCCGCTTTGCAGGCGGAACTGGAAGCTCTGGCCGAAAAAGAAGAAGCTCTGGCGCGCGACTGGAACGCTCACATCCACGGGCTGAAAGCGACGTTTGACATTGTTCTGAGAAACCTCGAGGACGTCCGCAGCGCCGCCACAAAAATCAATCGCGCTTTCGCTAGGATTCAAGTCTCAAACCTCAAAGCCGTGAAGCTCGAAGTCGTCGAGGAGAGTGACTTGGTGAGCTGGATAAAACGTCTCGCCGCGTTCGAGCCGGGCGGGTTATTTGATGCCGACCCGCAGCAGGAGTCCGCCATTGCCAACTTCCGTCGCAAGATTCAGGACAATCCGGTGATTCGTTTCACGAACCTGTTCATACTTAGTTTCACAGTGATAGGCGCGGACAACCAGCGGCACACTTATCACGATTTCCGGCAAATCGAGTCGCATGGCACGACTATCACCCTCAAAGTGCTGTTCAATCTGCTTCTGTTGAAAGACCAGTTGCGGCGCGATGACTGCGCCGTGCCGTTTTTCCTGGACGAAATTCAAACGCTCGATCCGGCCAATCGGCATGCAATTCTCCGCACCGCACGGCAGCTCGGTTTTATCGCCATCACCGCCGCTCCCGAAGCCGTCAGCGAGGTAGACACGCTCTACTTCGTACAACCGCAAAACGGTCGGATTGTCCTGCGCAACAAACATCGGGTGACTGTCAAGAGGGCTCTTGCCGCCGAAAACCGATGAAGCTTCAAGCCCAAACTCAAATCAAACTGCGTGACTTGGCTGAAATTGGATCGTTGCCGGAGAGTCAATGCGGTCGCGCGTTTCTGAAACTCCTTGTGCCGCTGCTCGACAGCGGAGTCGTGTGCTGGCAGCGATGTGGCGTGGGGCGCCGATTGGTCGTGAATGACGCCGATACGTTGAGAGACTTTTACCGGCAGCGCTTTCCCAACGCAGCCTTGCCGAGCGGCGCGGGAAGCCGCGTTGCCAGCGTGGGCCGTTTCCGCGACACAAAAGCACTAACAAACAGCGAAGGCGAAATTATTTCCCTTCGTGTCTGGCAGAACGAAGCCTTGTTGAAAAATGGCAAACCCTTCGACGCAGCACCACTTACCGTCGCACACGGCGTTTTCTCATTTCTGTTCACGCGGAATTGCCCCTACGCATTGGTCGGCAGGTGCGCGTTGACAGAAAACCCAGCGGTGTTTGTGGCTGCCGAGCAACTCAATCTTGGCGTGGACGCGGTGATTTACGGGCACGGACGGATTTCCAGCCGCGCATTGGATTGGCTGGCTTGTACAGCGGATTCCAAGTTCAGTCTGCTGCATCTGCCGGACTACGACCCCTCTGGCCTGTCCGAATTTCAGCGGCTGCACGCACGCCTGGGAAAACGAGTCGCCCTCTATTTGCCGAGCGACATGGAAGCGCGATTCGCTCGGTTCTCAAACCCAGAATTGGTCACAAGAGCCAACAGCCAAGCCATGCTTGCGCAACTGCGTTGCTCGGAATTGACGGCGATTCGCCCTGTCGTCGAACTGATTGACCGCTACAATGCCGGACTCGAACAGGAAGCCTTGTTGATTCCCTCCTGACTGTAACTCCGACCTAACATTCCCAAGCTGTCATCGGTTCGAGGCTCCATGGCGTCAGTCACACTCGGAAAATGGCAGGACTTTGTTGCGGACACGGTGCCGCTTGTTTCCAGTATAAGCGCCTGATATAAATTGTAGTTATGGCGATGGTTGGAGAAGACAAAGTGCCGGACATTTCAGCGGACTTCGCGGTGGCAAAGGATCGCGGGGAATCCCCTGCCGAAATGGAGCCCTTGCTCATCGGGGAAACGTCCCGGTTTCGTGGCTCCTTGACCGATTTTGCGGTCGAACTGGCACAAAAGGCTGCAGGGATTCGTCGGAGTTTGCCTGAGAGTCTTCTGAAGTCTCTGGCTGATCTTGTTCGCTCGATGAACTGCTACTACAGCAATCTAATCGAGGGACACTACACGCACCCTATTGACATCGAACGAGCCCTGAAGAACGACTACAGCAAGGACGCAAGCAAACGCGACTTGCAGCTCGAAGCGAAGGCCCACGTTGCTGTCCAAAAAAGGATTGATGAAGGCGGGCTGAAAGGACGCGCCGTCACAACCGAAGGCATTTGCGAGATTCATCGTCGGTTTTGCGCGGAGCTACCGGAAGCATTGCTCTGGGTGGAAGACCCCGAGAACATGGAACGAGTTCGCGTCGTCCCCGGAGAATTGCGTAAGCGGGACGTGAAAGTCGGCGGCCATGTCGCGATCAGCGCTGGTGCTGTGCCGCGATTCCTGAAACGCTTCGAGCACGTGTACAACCATCTCGGCAAAACGGACTCTATTCTGGCCGCTGCTCCCGCGCATCACCGGCTCTTGTGGATTCATCCTTTTTTGGACGGCAACGGCCGTGTCGCTCGGCTCATGTCGCATGCGTCCCTGCTTGAGACTCTGGACACTGGTGCTGTTTGGTCAGTGGCACGCGGCCTAGCTCGCAACGTCGAGGAGTACAAGAGGCACCTTGCCGCTTGTGATGGACCTCGGCGTAACGACCTGGATGGCCGCGGGAATCTGAGCGAGGAGGCGCTTGCGGCGTTCACGGAATTCTTTCTGAAGACTTGCATCGACCAGGTGAGCTTCATGGAGAGCCTGATGCAGCCGGATCGCCTCCGTGCGCGCATACTCCTCTGGGCAGAAGAAGAGATCAAGCTCAAGAATCTTCCTCCGCGCTCTGGGCGTGTGCTCGAAGCGTTGCTCTACCGGGGAGAACTGCCGCGTGCCGACGTGTCCAGTGCCGCTGGCGTGGTTGAGCGCCATGCCCGACGCGTTGTGTCTGCGTTGATGGCTCGCGGCGTACTCGCTTCAGACGGCCCGCGTGCGCCCTTGCGCCTCGTCTTCCCTGCGGCACTTGCTTCTCGCTGGATGCCTGGGCTATTTCCTGAGCGTCCCTAATTCGACCAGGAGAAAACGGCTGGGATGGCCGCCTGGTTCTCCAAGCGCTACCCATTCTGACCGCCTAGAACCAAAAGTGCGGCTGCGCAAACCCGAGGTCGCAAGCCGTGTGGGACAGCAACGCGAAAGAGCTGTACTCATACAGCTAGCGAGTGCATTCAAGGAACTAGGCTGAACGCGCGGCTTTCGGTTCGCAGATGTCCATAGAGTTTGGCTTCGACCTCGTAGTCGGTCAAGGTGGCCTGGTAACCCGGCTTGGAGAGAGCTACTTCGTATCCAATCCCGTCCCGGTCAACTACGAGAAAACAACGGGATTTGCCGAAGTACGCGAGCGCGCCTTGCATGAGCGGCCCGAAGCGCGAAAGCAGTTCAGGACGGTCTACTCTCTTGGAAGAACCGAAAATGTACACCCATTCGGGTTGCGAATCGAGGCGCATCGCTCACTAGACAAAGCCCTGTGATTCGCTCCGCAGCTTCTCCGTCGTGTACTCAAAGGCGCGTCCCAATTCAGCACGCTCGCGGAGTCTCAGGTTGGCAAGAACGCTCTGAATCCTGATGGTAATTCTGCTTTTGTTCGACGGGGTCGAACGCGGCCAGCAGGCCAGGGGGGAGTCCCGCAGCATAGTGGGGAAGCCGGGTCGCCAATTCGTTCGCAACATGCTCGAGTAGCCCACTGAAACGGTCAGACTCAAGTTTCCGCCGAAGCCTTTCCTCAAAGCGATTTTTCTGTGCGGCCACTGCAATCTTAGCGTCGGTAATTCCCAGGCAGCCAGCGAAGGAACCCTCGTTGAGAAGGTAGAAAGCAAAGAGCGACCGTTCTTCAGCGATCGTGCGAAGGTCGGCGACAGGCAAGGCGCGTCGGCGATCAATGTACTCAACAATTTCCGGCACTGTACGCAACTGGACACAGAGATTAAGGAAATCGTTGAGCGAAAAATAGCTGATGGGAATGCCGTTGAATACCAACGGAAGCTCATCCGATTCTTGCCGCAGGGTGACCGGATCAATGACCTCGATGAGGACGATGCCGTGTGCAACTGCTGGAAGACCGGTATAGAAGTCCACCCTCCCTCGCCGGCGATGCTCACACCACATCGGTCGGCTCGCACCGGTGCGCAGTGCTCCTATTAGCTGTGAAGCCGCCTTCTTCGCCCGCTTACAGGCCCACGCCTGCAGCTTTCTTGCAGTACGGACAGTTGGGTCTTCCTGGCACTTTTGGGAAATCAAAATTCCGGGCGCGTCGCAGGTGACGAGAAAATCGGCCACTTCGCGCTGACTTCCATCCACCGTCTGTGGACTGCGGAAAACGAACTCCGACACGAGCGGCAGCGAAAGGAATTCCTCGACTTGTCGCTCCGCCCAAAGTGTGCGCGATTGCAAATGTGCCGCCATCCATCTGCTCCAGAACCAGCATTGCTATTTTGCCACCACTGTGCCAATTCCGCTTGCATGGCGAAATAAGGACTCTGACCATGAAACAGTGCCCGCAACCTAGAAGCCCCGCCTCAAGTCTTGGATCGACTTTGCCCCGACCGTGTTCGGATCACGCGGCGCTTCTGCGGCCCATCCTTTTCCGGCCAAATGCGGTCGTGCCACTCAACGCAGTAAGCGACATCCTCGTAATGAAGATGAAGATTAGCCCAGTCGAGCTTAGGATGGACCGCTTCAGCAGGCGAGAGCTGACGCCTTGTCCGAATCCGATTGAGACTTCGCTTCAGTTGACTCAGGTCGCGCGGGCGGAACGCTCTTAGGTCCCAGATTCTCGCACAGAGAGTGCGAGTCTTATCCTCAAAGGCCACAATGGAGTGCAGGTTGTAGCGGCTGTCGTCCTTTAGGACCAGTTCCACGCAGAACGGAGGGATAGGGTCGCCCCTTGCACATTGCTTTCAACCAACCAAGAACCCAGTTCGTGCCCGCCGTTGGACTCTTTTCTGGCGCGTTTCCGCCGAAGTCCTGCGGCTGGAGACATGGGTTGCCAGTGAATCTGCCTTTATTTTCCTCGGCAAGCAGCGGCGCAATCCACGCATGCAACTGTGCCAACGACTTGAACCTGGGGACCGGGTTTTCTTGCCACGGGTCATTTTGGAGAGTAGCCATAGCCAGCGCCTCGCAACTGCGCCGCGGGTGCCGAAGGAGCCAAGTTGTTCCCAGGTTTGCAGTCGTGCCGTAATGCGTTCGGCACAGGAAACGCTCCCATGTTTTTCTCAACTCTTCCTCAGGTTTGATATCGACGATATTGACCTGGGCCAGCTCGAAAGTTGGGTTATCGCCCCATCCGCGCAATAGCAGGTCAACTGCCTCCACATCCGTTGCTGGGGCAGCATACCCGAAGATCGTGAGCATGTATCCCTGTTGAAGGGATGCCTCCAATTCCTTCCACTCGGCAAATATGAATGGGTCAGATTTGTAATTTTTCCGGCGCACGGGGTACAGCAAATTGGTGGGCTGGAGAGGCGCTCCACAATTTGAGCAAGTGTCTCCGCTGAATCCCTTGACGCGATCCTTAATACAGACGGCTATCGCAACATTTCCATGTAAAAAAAGGATTTTGGGAAGCGGCGCAAATTCCCTATTGCGAAGAAATGCCTTGGCAAGGAACGGATCCCAATTGAATGTGGCGATGCAGTCCTTCGGCCGCATCGACAACAAAAGACAGTCATAGAGCGTCGGGGCGTCAGGCAACTGCAACCGGTCGAAGTAAGACCACACTTTGGCTTCGATTTCTTCCCGGAGTGACCTGTGCATTCCAGTTGTGGCAAGTTCATCGTAAAGCGCTTCAAAGTCGACAGTTTTCTGGAATCCCGCGGCTTGGAAGGCCTGACCGAGTCCAAGGCAACCGACCAAATCAACCATGAGGGGAAGGCGCGATCCGTTTGCATCGCCGTTCGGGAATGCTGCCCTACTGGCACCAGCGCCGAGAATCACAACGTGCGGCGACTCATTAACGTTCGTGAGTGGATTAAATGCAGGGAGCTGTGGCATTTCGGACCTCGGCGGCCCGGTCGGGCCGCGTGGTACCTGTACATTATCCGCCATGCCGACGCGAGAATAAGCCGCCGTAGCGGTCCCTTCCGCAAGCGGGGTTGGGGATTCTCATCCGGCGTTGACAGTCGCACTTGCGCGAGGAATCTTTCGGCAGTTTTGCGCAGGCGGAATTGCGCTTAGCTGCGCCCAAATCCGAGCAACTTTTGGGTGCCGATCCCATCACCCAAGATTTTGGGCGATGGGTAAATTTGGGCGCAACTTGGGCGCAAAATCATTTTCCATTTTTTCCAAAACCACTCAAATCCGTGCCTTTTTTTCGAGAAACGTCGGTCGCGCCTTTCCGGTCGAATCTCGTAAGCGATGCAAACAAGCGAGTTACGCAGATCCTTCGAAGCTTCGATCCCGGGTCGTCGTCAAGATCGGAAGCCCGCGAGGCTTCAGATGTTGGATTCGATCATTGAATACCTCTTGCATTGCACCAGGAGGTCGCCGATTCAAGTCCACGCTTCGTACTGAAGCGGCCGGCAGCGGGCAGTCGGGATAGTTGCCCGACGACCTACTAGGCGGTTCCAAGCCCCGCTTTGATATTATGCTCTTCTGCGCTTTTCTGGTGTCCGTTTAGTGCCCACAATTCTTGCACGCCACCGTCTGAACTGTTCCACGAGCCGTCAGACCTCCCGACACTCGTGTTGGGGGGCCAATAGGCCGGTTATCCAAATCCATTCGCCCGGAGCGCCGCAGAATCACTGGCTCGTGCGAGAGAAAGTCGTCGAAAACCTCTTGGCGGAAAACCACGAGGTCAGGAGTCACCTCTTGGCATCGCCCTGGTGGTTTCCAACAGCCCAGGTTCGCATTCGCTGATAGGTCAGATGTATAGGTTCGGCGAGGCAAGGATGCGGCTGCGCTCTGTGCGAGCCTTTCGTGTTTCCGCATGCTGATCGAGATCGCGATCCGCCATAAATCGCGGGCTGGCAAAGGTGGCCGTATCGTCGTAAGCGCAGTAAGCGCAGCCTAATTTTCTCCGCCATTCCGTGGATGGCAGCACCGATCCCGCGAAGGCCGGGCCTTGCGGTGAGAACTGATCCGCCCCAGTCCGCACAGCGCAGGCCTTGAGGGGTAGTTCGGACGCGGGTTATAATTGACGCGGACCTTGGCTGGCACGGTGCGGCCATGAACTATTACGAAGTGCTGTGTGTTCCCGATAATTCGGACGACGGAACGATTCGGTCTGCCTTCCGCAGACTTGCCCGCCGCTATCATCCTGATGTAGGCACCGGATCATCGCCCGAAAAGTTTCGCGAGCTTGCTGAAGCCTACGAAACCTTAATCGATCGCGCTTCGCAGGGCCAAGTACGACCGAACTCTCACGAATTTCAGCAGGCCAGTACCCAGTCGGATCGGGCCACTCCGCGCAGCTCCAGTGACTTACTCCACGAGAAACTATGCGACGAGCCGCGGGCCATTCTGGCGCTCTCCATTGGAAACCTTCCAGTTCATCGAAGAAATGTTGCGAGCGCTGGAAGATGATTTCTTCTTCGGTTGGCCGCGTAGCCGCTAGCGCCGAGACAGTTTGCGGCAGCAACAGATAATTGCGAAGAATCGTATGCGTTCCTCGTACAACTTCGGTTTGCAAGTTACCAAACTCATGCTATAATGCTGATAATAGGACGCTTAAAGAGCAGCTTGACAGGAGGAATAAAACCTGCTATGAAGCAACTCAGGTTGCTCGGGAGGCGTCAAAGCAGACCGAGCCATAACATGCTCCCTCCTCCGAGGGGCTAGAAATTTGGATTAGGAGGTATGTCATGACCAACCTTGTTCCTCGCGATAGTTTCTTTCAGGATCTGTTCGATTTCCGGCGGGATTTTGATCAGATCTTTAATCGCATGATGAGCGGATGGCCGTTCGGTGGCGAACGAACCGCGAACACGTCGACCACATTCGCTCCTGCAGTCGAGTCGTTCGTTGATAATGACGGTAAGAAGTATCACTGTCGTGTCGCGCTTCCTGGCATCGACCCCAAGGAAGTGCAAATCCAGGCGCTGGGGAACACGCTCACAATTAGCGGCGAGCGCAAAGTGAGCCATAGCTCGAAGGAGGTGGATTTCTTGCACGAGGAGATTTCGTACGGGAAGTTCGAGCGCACCTTCACGTTGCCCGAAGGCGTGGACACCGACAAGCTCACTGCCGAGTATCAAAACGGCGTGCTGGAAATCACCGCGCCCGTTGCCGCTGCAGCATTGCCGCGGCGAATTGAAATTCGAACCACACCGCTGTCGAAGCAAATCGCTGCATAAGCGAATAAGAGCGAATGAGTGCGACAGTAAGGATGGGTTCGCAACGAGGGCCGGCCCGGAGCCAAGCTGGCTCATGGCTCCGGGCCGGCCCAAACGGCTTGAGTGGCGGTATTTGTTATCTTAAAGCGCGTGTCGTTTGACCGCGATCCAAACCTAAATAACGCTGGCTGTCGCTGAGCCATGCTGCGGAGCGTCTGCGATCATTGACGCGACGCACGCGGGCGGCTTGTGAGCTACCGGAGGACTCTTGGAGAAGAACGCTTGGGCGGAGGTTAAAAGCCATGAGAATCGATCTTCGAGAATTCAGTGGAGTCGCGCGGCGGAATCGATGGGAATTTGCTGTTTTGCTGTCAGTGACGCTTCTCTGTGGCCTGCTTATCGGGACTGTGCTTCCCGGGCGCGGAGCGGTCGCAGCCAAAATCGACAAAGATTCGGCCACACCGCTGGCTATTCCTGATCCCATTCATCTTTCGAGTGCCTTTGCGTCCATCGTACAAAGCGTGGAACCCGCCGTTGTGAATATTTCTACGACGCAAGTTCACAAAACGAGCCGCAGGCCACGACGGCCGCGTGGCTTTGACGATTCGTTTGACGATTTCTGGAATCGTTTTTTTGATTTTCCCGAGAGCGGACCCACCGCTGAGCGAAGCTTGGGATCAGGGGTTGTCGTTGACAAAAAGGGCTACATTCTGACGAACAATCACGTCGTGGACGGAGCCACGAAGATTCAAGTCCAGCTCAATGGAGACACGGCGCACTATACCGCCAAGGTTGTTGGCACCGATGAAGAAACCGACCTAGCCGTACTCAAGATCGATGCGAATCGGGATCTTTCCGTGGCGAAACTCGGGAATTCAGACGGTGTCAAAGTCGGTGACTGGGTTCTCGCGATTGGTAGCCCATTCGGGCTGAAGGCGACGGTGACTGCCGGTATCGTCAGCGCCAAGGACCGTGGCGGCGTCGGCGGACAGTTCCAACACTTCCTGCAAACGGACGCCGCCATCAATCCCGGTAATTCGGGCGGGCCGCTGGTGGACATGGCCGGGCAAGTCATCGGAATCAATACGGCCATTGTGACGCAAAGCACGGGATATCAAGGCGTTGGGTTTGCCCTGCCATCGAACACGGCCGTGAATGTGTACAACGATTTAATTGAACATGGCAAAGTGACGCGTGGCTCAATTGGCGTGAGCTTCCAGGAGGAACAGAGTACAAATCCGATCGTGTTAAAGCAATTGGGTGCTCCCTACGGAATTGTCATCGAAGGAGTGGAACCGGGAAGTCCGGCGTCGAGAGCGGGGCTGAAGCCGGGCGACGTGATTACAGAAGTGGACGGGAATCCCGTGAGAACGGGGAACGACCTGGTGGACCGAATTACACACGCGAAGGTTGGAAGCATGGTGCGAATCAATTACATGCGGGACCGCAAGGAAATGGGGACCAATGTCATGGTCGAACCGCGCGATCGTGTTTTTTCAGGAACTGCGAACGAAAAGGAAGAGCCCTCCGATGAGAACTCTCCCGCGAAGTTTGGCCTCCATGCGGAAACTTTGAGTTCGGAACGAGCGCAGCATCTCGGAATGCAGGGTCAGCGCGGCGTACTTGTCTCGGAGGTGGAGCCCGGCAGTTTCGCTGAGGATATCGGCTTCGCGGCCGGCGACGTCATCGTGGAGGTCAATCACAACAGCGTGGACACGTTCAACGGGTTGCATCGGGCCTTGGCCGATCTTCGCAAGGGGCAAGAGGTGGTGTTCAAGGTTCTTCGGCAGGATGAGAATCGGGGCCTGCTCACGGTGTTCCTTGCGGGCAAGGTGCCAGCCTAGGCGGACGATGGATCGAGCTGCGAGGAGGAGAAGCGAAAGGCGAACGAGGAGGTCATGTGCGCCATGAAAGGGAGCGGTGCTTGGAAATGGATGCTCGGGCTGGCCGCGGCGGTTCTCGCGGCCAAAACAAGCGTTATTGAGGCCGTGTTCTCGGTCCTTCTGTTGCTTGCGCTGGCATCTGCGATTCTGTTTTCGTTAGCGCTTTTTTCCATGGATTTCGTGGAGGCAACGGCCTGGGGGCTGGAATTCCTCGAAGGCCGCGTTCGCCACGCCGCTGATCGCACCCGCAACATTCTCTCCCATTGTCTTCATCATGTGTCGGCCTGCGCGGATCCGCGGCAAGGTCTTTTCCTTCTGCTGTCGATGATGGCGAGGCCGATAGGAAGCGGTATCCACAGGTTGCTGCAGCCTCACGGTAAGCGTCGCACGAAGTTCGTTCAAGGTGCAAGGAAAGGGGAGCGCCAAGAATTCCGTGTTTCGAGAGAATGCAGATGAGCGCGATCCCCGCTAATCTGGATTCTGGAGGCCTGGCCTACAAGCGTACAGCGCGGTTTCGAGCACGGCCATTTGATCCGCACCCGCTGCTCCGGAATCCTCATCTTGCGACCGTCGCGGCGGCCTACTGGCCGCGCGATTTCGCAAGCTTGCCGCCGGCCACGAACCGTCTGTTTGAGGTCGAGCCGGGAACGCGACTTCTCGCGAAATGCCACTGGCAAGAGAGGCGGCGCGGCCATGGCACCTTGGTGCTCGTGCACGGCCTGGAGGGTTCGAGCGAGTCGCCGTACATGCTGGGAATTGCCGAGCGGGCGTACCAGGCCGGATTCAACGTTCTGCGGATGAATCAGAGAAATTGCGGCGGGACGGAACATCTGACGCCAACGCTCTGCCATTCGGGCCTTTCGGGAGACTTCCGGGCGGTCCTTAACGAACTGATCGAACGCGACAACCTGCCCGAAATCTTCTTTTCGGGTTATTCCACGGGCGGCAATCTCGTCCTCAAAATGGCGGGCGAACTTGCGGAGCGGGCGCCGCGAGAGCTGCGCGGAATCTGTGCGGTCTGTCCTTGTCTCGACCTTGCGTCCTGCGCGGACGGCAGCGGCCAGCCGCGAAACCTTGTCTATGAATCGTACTTCCTTCGCAGCATGAGGAACACGATGCAGCGGAAAGCAGAGTTGTTTCCAGAACGATACCGCACGGATCGGTTCTTCCGGCCGCGGACCTTGCGGGAATGGGACGACGCGATAACGGCACCGGAATGGGGTTACCGCGACGCCTCCGATTATTATCATCGAGGGAGTGCGTTACCCGTGACAGGGCAAATCCACGTGCCGACGCTGATCCTCGCGGCCCAGGACGATCCGCTCGTGCCCATTGCTTCGTTCCGCAATTCGGGAATTGAGGAGAATCCTTTTATTGCGCTGGTCGCACCCAAGTATGGCGGGCACTGCGCCTTCATTTCGAGCGAAGGCGGGAATGAGCGTTTCTGGGCCGAGGAGTGCGTGGTTGAGTTTTGCACGAGCCAGTCGTTGTCGTAGTCTGCGAAGGCCGTCAGGAAAACGGCGATACGTATGTTGAGAGACGACGAAAGAGAAGCTTGGCGTGGTTTTCTCGCCGCCGCTCCTGAATTTGTGGGCGACGCCATCGGCAGTGCGGTCGATGGACCTGATCCGCCTGACATATTGTGCGTGACCAGGTCAGGCAAGAAGATCGGCGTGGAACTCACGAAATGGGTGGAGCATGGGCAGGTCGCCTCCGGCAAAGCGCGAGAGTCGTTTGAAGACAGCTATCTTGACATCATCGCGAGCGCCAATCATGCAAGGCCCGGTCGAATCGGATGGGTCTGGCTGCATCCGAAGTCACGGCGAGTGAAACCCGAAGATGTGCCGCAGTTTCGCGAGGAGTTGTACGAGTTCCTCGCGCGGGAGAACGGCTTAAGCGATCCCGAATGGGAACATCCGCAGGGAGCGCCAGTTCAGGACTTCATCGGATTTCCGGTCCTCGCTTCCTATCTGGAGAGCCTGTGGCTTTTTCCGCGCCGCAGATTGGAATTCCTGCTGGTGGGAGAGAACTGGATTGGGTTCGAAGGTGCCAGCGGAGCCTACACTCCATCGTGGATGGTACAAGCGGCGGTGGACCGGATCTTGGCAAAGGTGGAGCGTTACGAAGACCAGAATCTGCACGTGCTGCATGCGCTCGACGAACTCCATCTCGTTTGTCACTACTGCGACGAAGCACTCTTGTACAACACGCCTGCGCGAACTCCGGGATTTGAGTTCGCTGCCGTCGCATCGAGAGTGGCCGACGTGCTTGCCGATGACCACGGAGTCTTCAATCGCATATTCCTTTTCAATCCGTACGACGCTCGAAAGGTTCTGCAGGTCTATCCGGTTCGAGTTGGGAAACAGGCTTCACTGCAAAAGCGGGGCACTGGAGTCAGCTGATGCAAAAAGAGAAGTTGTCTGCGAATTGCTGCGTCCGCAAGAACTCTCTCTTCCGCTGGCGGTATTGCTGAATACTCGAATTTGCATCGCAAATTTGGGGCCTTTTGCAAGCAATCTAAGGCACTTATATTCAATAGTTTACGATGGCCCTCCAAACGTCAAAGACTTGACAAGAAAAGCGTTTTGGGTAGAATTGGCACTCGCTAAGGGAGAGTGCTAACCGTAGCCTTAGCGCCCTCCTTTGGCAATTCAACAATCTTCTTTGATGCAGAGGTTAAGAGCGATGTTTACAAGAAATCGTCCTTTCCGCATTCGTTTGGTCGCCAATGCAAACAACAGATGTGCATTTCGGCGGAGTGCGCGGAGGCGCATGGGTCAGGGGATGCCCCTGACGCATCAAGCCGAACGTGCGAACGTCGAATCTCACGCATTCGGAAATGCGTCGCCACGTGAGAACAATGCTCTCGCTGTTTTCGCGGGCAGATTATACGCCGCAGTGGCAACGTGAACTTGCGTTTGCATGAGGCGGACAGTCTTGATCCTAATCAAGGATATAGAACAAAAGGAGGTTCGAGAGAAATGGCAATTGCACTGAAACCGCTCCACGATCGACTCGTGGTCAAGCGTATCGAGGAGAAGGAGACCGTGAAGGGTGGCATCATCGTGCCCGATACGGCTAAAGAAAAACCGCAGGAGGGGGAGGTCGTAGCCGTTGGCGCAGGCAAACTGCAGGAAGGCAAGCGAATTCCCATGGATGTGGAAGTCGGTGATCGCATCCTCTTCGGGAAGTTCAGCGGCACCGAAATCAAGATTGAAGATGAAGAGTACTTGATTCTTCGCGAAGATGAGGTTCTCGGAAAGATGCAGCGGGCCGCCAAAGCGGCTTCCGGGAAACGATAACTCTTTCCTCTCTCTGGCGAGCGAAAGCCGCCGGGGGAGTCTGAAAAAATACTAGAAAAATCATGAGGAGGAACAATAGTCATGGCAGCAAAGCAGATTGTGACGGGCGAACATTCCCGCCAGTCCATTTTGCGGGGCGTCAATCTCCTGGCGGACGCCGTCAAGATCACGCTCGGCCCGAAGGGCCGCAACGCAGTGATTGAGAAGAAGTTCGGCGCGCCGGTCATCACCAAGGATGGCGTCACCGTTGCAAAGGAAATCGAATTGAAGGACTCGCTCGAAAATATGGGCGCGCAGATGGTGCGCGAGGTCGCTTCCAAGACCTCGGACGTTGCCGGCGACGGCACGACCACCGCAACCGTGCTCGCGCAGGCCATTTTCCGCGAAGGCGTAAAGACAGTGGCAGCAGGCGCAAGTCCGATGGCCCTCAAGCGCGGCATCGAGCGCGCCGTCGAAGTTGCCGTCGAGGAAGTCAAGAAGCTCCACAAGGACGTTAAGGGCGAGATGATCACGCAGGTCGGCACGATCAGTGCGAACAACGACAAACAAATCGGCGGCATCATTGCCGAAGCCATGAAGAAGGTCGGCAAGGATGGCGTCATCACCGTCGAGGAATCCAAGACGATGGAGACGCAACTGGAAGTAGTCGAGGGGATGCAGTTCGACCGCGGCTATCTCTCTCCCTACTTTGTCACCGATCCGGAGCGCATGGAGTGTGTGCTTGAAGACGCACGCATCCTCATCCACGAAAAAAAGATCAGCTCGATGAAGGACTTGCTTCCCTTGCTCGAAAACATCGCCAAGGTCGGCAAGCCTTTGCTTGTTATCGCCGAGGAAGTCGAAGGCGAAGCCCTGGCCACCCTCGTGGTCAACAAGCTGCGCGGCACGTTGCAATGCTGCGCGGTGAAGGCTCCGGGCTTCGGCGATCGGCGCAAGGCCATGCTTGAAGACATTGCGATTCTGACCGGCGGCAAGGCCATTACCGAGGATCTCGGCATCAAGCTTGAGAATGTCAAAATGGAGGACCTGGGATCGGCCAAGAAGGTGACCATCGACAAAGATAATACGACGATTGTCGAAGGCGGCGGGAAGACCAGCGCCATCGAAGGGCGTGTGAAGCAGATCCGCACCCAGATCGAGGAAACCACATCTGACTACGACAAGGAGAAGCTGCAGGAGCGCCTTGCCAAGCTCGTCGGCGGCGTCGCGGTGATCAAGGTCGGAGCGGCAACTGAAACCGAGCTGAAGGAAAAGAAGGCCCGGGTTGAGGATGCCATGCACGCGACCAGCGCGGCCGTTGAGGAAGGCATCGTTCCCGGCGGCGGCGTGGCTCTCCTCCGCTGCATCCCGGCGCTGGAGAAGCTAAAGGTCGAAGACGACGAAGAAATCGGTGTGAACATCGTCAAACGCGCTTTGGAAGAACCGCTCCGGCAGATTGCGCAGAACGCTGGAGTGGAGGGAGCGATTGTCGTTGGTCGCATCCGCGAGTCGAAGGACGAGCACTTCGGTTACAACGCCGAGACGGGCGAATATGGCGATCTCGTGAAGATGGGTGTCATTGACCCGGCGAAGGTCACACGCCTGGCCCTGCAAAATGCGGCTTCCGTCTCAGCACTAATGCTCACCACGGAAGCGCTCGTGGCTGAAATCAAGGAAGAAGAGAAGAAAGCCGCGGCCGCCGCAGGGGCCCCAGGCGGAGGTATGTACTAACGAGATGTCTCGGCATGAAGGGGCGTCGTGATCGATCGGCGTCCCCTCTTGCTCGCGATATTCCAGCCAAACGAAACCAAAAACGCTGTTACGGGCTGCTTAGAATGCTCGAACGCTTGAGGTGTCAGCCCGCGAATGTGGAGGGTACGATGAAACGCGCGATGTTTGTTTGTCTGCTGTTCGGGATTCTTGCGTGTCCCGGATTTTCTCAATCGTCTGGTGACAGCAAGAGCGAGAACCTGCGTAATTCCTTTGCGGGCCTTGGGGCCTGCGACCTCTCAGCATTGAGAAGCGCTCAGGCCAAGCAAATTGCCGATATGCGCCACAATCAAAACCTGTGGAAGTGTCTGGACGGATACGGCGAATGCGATCATAACGCGCTCAGGGAGTCAGAGGCTAAGGAGATAGCGTCCGCGCAGCATCGGCGGAACCTTCTGGCCTGCGAAACGACTATCGGGATTTGCGATAAGTCCCAGTTGACCGCGTCCGAGGCAGAGAGAGTTGCAAGAATTGACCACGAGCGAAACCTCCTGAATTGCATGACCGGGTTTGGCGAGTGCGATCACTCTTTGTTAAACCCCTCGGAGGTAACAGAAGTTGCCGAATTCGAGCGCCAGCGCAATCTGCTGTCCTGCCAGACGGGTCATGGTCTCTGTAATCGCCAATTGCTGAGTTCCTCTGAAGCGGGAGAGGTCAGTGATGCGGAGCACCACAGAAACATCCTGGCCTGCAAAACAGGAAATGGGTATTGTGACGGTTCTCTGCTGAGTCCATCAGAGGCAAAGGAGGTTGCTGATGCTAAACATCAGCGCAATCTGCTGGCCCGTGAGACGGGATATGGCTTGTGCGATCGCACACTATTAAGTGTTGAAGAAGCCAAACAGATCGGGCTCGGCCCGTCCTCGTAATTCCTACGTCTATCACCTCGGGACGATCAGCGGTGGAGGTTCAAAATGCCCAAGGTGAAATTGCTGACTGTCACTTGCGAGAATCGGCCAGGAACTCTTTCCTACGTCGCCAGAGTGTTAGGCGATGCAAAGATCAACATCGTTGCCTTCCATTGCGGAACCATCGGGCAAAACGGTTTTGTGCATGTCGTGGTAGACAATGTACGCAAGGGCAAGAAGGCTCTGAGTGCGGCCGGACTGGGCTATACGGAAGCGGATGTGTTGCTGGAAGAATTGCCGAATGTCGCTGGGGCTTTGGGCTACTTCACGGGCAGGCTGGCTCGCAAGGGAATTAACATCAATTCGAGTTGGGGAACGGCCCTCCAAGGTGCCAAGAAGGCCTCCGTTGTTCTCGCCGTTTCGGACCTAAAGGGCGCAACTCACCTCCGTTAGGTTAGCCAACGGCCCGCCGGTCTTTGACCTGCGATGGACAACGTCACCAAAAATGTGCATCGTATTGGGTGGTAGCTACTGCCATTAAATCTTTGGCGCGCTACGGCCGTGAGACAGTTCCTCTGCCTCACGGAACGTTCAAAAAACTTGAAGCTGGAGGTTGCTTGATATGCGTAAGCTTGCGTATCTCGCTTTGATGTCCCTTCTCCTGTGTCTGAGCAGTTCGGCACAGGAACGAACAACCACGGATGTATCCTTAGGCTACTCGTACATCCGCGCCAATCCTGCGACATCCAATTCACCTGATTTCAACATTCATGGAGGCACTGCATCCGTGGTCCTCAATCCCAAGAGTTGGTTCGGGATTATCGGAGACTTCAGCGGGTACCACATGGACAGATTTGATTCCAGTCTCGGAACCTACCTGTTCGGCCCGCGAGTCTACTTGCCGAGCTACCGACGTGTTACGCCGTTCGCGGAGGGTCTCTTCGGCGTGGCCCACGCGACGGGCGGGACCGGTTTCAGCGTCCCCGGATCGCGGAATTCTTTCGCGATGGCGACAGGAGGAGGCCTCGATATAGCTGCCACTAAACACATGAGCCTGAGGCTCGGCGAAGTGGACTATCTGCTTACGGACTTTCGTGAGGTTCCGACGGCAGGTCGTAAAGTGCAGGACAATCTGCGCGTTTCGACGGGCTTCCGCTTTCGCTTTTAACTAGGAATCAAACCACACGATGAGCCGGGCGGAAAGCCCGGCTCTCTAGGTGGTTCTGCAATACCTAAGTGATCCTGATCCTCGTTTATCATTCAAGCTGAGCCGGCGTCATTGTCATCCGCTTTCACCGAGGATGTCCTTGACTCGCTGGTAGTACTCGCGTTGGAACTCTTCTAAATCTTGCTTCACGAAATTGAGTCCGACCACGCAGGTTTCGAAATTCTCTGACAGACTCCTAAAGAGCGGCGCCTCATCCCGATACTCGAATTGATCGAACGAAGACACAATTGCATAGGACTCCTTGCCGGCTTGCACGAAGTCGACGAAGGCATCGAGGCGAGGTCGCTTCGTTTGGTGGGATTTTGCGACGCTCTCCGGGAACAGACCGGTCATAAACAGAGTGTAGTCCCCCACATGTTTGCGCACGGCGCGTTCCCGGTCGAAAGATGGGGCTTCGAGCATGGGGTTCGATTCGATGAGCATTTCCCCCACGTCCTCAAGCCTCTTTCCCTGAGCATTTTGAAGGCGATAGAGATTGCCGACGTCGACGAAATCGACAAGCATTTTGGAGACGTATTGGGTAACGCCCGGCTCTTCCAGCCGCACATCGTCAAAAAAATGTTTCCACACGAGGTCATCAAGAAAGCGGCGCAATGAATGTTTGCCGCCGGAACTCAATTCAGCAGACATAACAGCAGTAACGCTCCTCCTACAAAATTCTATGAATGAGCCGGACCAGAGTCAATTTGGCTCGGTCGTATCTGTGAAGAACTTTGGGGACTGTTCGTAGATACCGGCTGCTCGGGATCACGCCGAATCAGTTCAAATCGAAATGGAAGGATCAGCAAGTTCGGATCGTTGAAGGCCCCCGCAACTATGGGCGTTTGGTCCGGCCCGAGTGCGCCCGCGAAAGCCTGGAGACCGCCGCTTTCCGAGACGTTTGTCCCCACCGCGAGGTGGCCGTTTTCCATTTTCCGTTTTCCACTATTTTCCAATTAAGACGTTCCGAAAATCGCAAAAATGCCGCCATTCCAGCGTCTTTTGAGTTAAATTGCAAGCTTCCCAAGCTTCGGACGTGGGTTCGATTCCCATCGCCCGCTCCAGTTACCTTGTTTTCCACCAATAACTTAGCGATGTGTCGAGGCGGCAAAAGGCGGCAATAAGAAAGAATAGAGCCTCAAGGGTGGCACCAAAAGCTCTTATCTTTCAGAAATTCGGTGTTTTGCGGTTTGTAGATTTCTCTACCCGGGAAGAAACGGGATTACTTCTTGTTAGCGTCTTCGTTCTTGCCGACAATCCGTCCGGAGTGCGCGGGAGCGGTCCGCAGGATGCGGGCGGGACGTGAAAATGGTCCCAGCGAATTACTAAGGGAGTCCGATACACCTTCTGAGCGGTTGGAATCTGGGGTCGGCTCGCAAAGCCTTGAAGCCGGGGTCGGCAAGTTCGGTGAGTCTCGAAGTTCTCTGTTCGTAGGCTTTCTCAAGCCATTTGAAGGCCTCGTCATTGTTGCCAACAGCCGCGTGGATGACGGCGAAGTCGTAAGGGCTGACATACTTTTGACCCGACAATTCCATCAAGTCACTAAGAGCTTGTTCCGCCTTGGCCCTATCGCCATTCCTTGCGTGTGCGTATCCAAGATGTGCCACGTAGGGTAGGCTACCCCCCGAAACAGTGGCAGCGTTCTCCGATTCGACAAGGGCCTCGTGAAATTGATCGCAGGCGTCAAAGGCGCGCGCAAGCATCCAGTGCCCGAAAGGATTGGGGGGGTCGAGCTCAATCGCTTTGCGGCACGCATCAATTGCCTCACTACAGTGTCGCGATTTCATGTGTATGAATCCGACAAAGGCATTAATCGGGAGCGAGAGAGGGTCTATCTCACGGGCTCTCTGGACTTCCGCGAGCGCCTCTTCGTGCCGTCCCAGAACTGCCAATAGATATGCATACCACTGGTGGACTACGGAATAGTTGGGATTCAGCTCGATCGCCTTCTGGAATTCCTGCTCTGCACCTGTCCAGTCCCAGTCGTACTGCAATCGGATCATGGCCAGAGCGGCGTGTGGCTCAGCAAGATTTCTATCAAGCTCCAATGCTCGCTCAACGGCTATTCGTGCTTGAGGGTAAACATCATGCGGAGGGTACAAGGCAAAAACCCCCATCATGATGTAGGAATCGGCCAAGCCGCAGTAGGCTAACGAGTATGTTGATTCCAAGCTGACTGCCTGCTTGAAATACTCGGCACTCTTAATCAGGTCCGCCTCCGTTCGCTTGTTCCAAAAGAACCGACCTTTCAAGTAGGCTTCATAGGCGGTGGCCGAAACCAGATGGCCTCCGGGCGAAGGCGCCCTGCCTTTCGGAATCAGCCGTGACCGCACATGGTGGGCGATGTCCTGCGCGACGCGCACATGCAATCTAGGTGCGTCACTCAGCTCACAATCGTAACTTTCCGCCCACAGGTGCGAATCGCTGGCAGCATGGATGAGTTGGACTCTGATCCGAGCCCGCTGGCCGGAGATCATGACAGATCCTTCGATGAGGGCATCAACGCTCAACTGTCGCGCGATGTCCGGCAAAGGTTCACGTCTGCGCTTAAAGCCCATGATGGAGGTTCGTGAAATGACCTTGAGTCCAGTGATTTTCGCGAGATGATTTATCAGTTCATCGCTCATGCCGTCAGCCCAATACTCTAAGTTCGCGTCCCCGGAAAGGTTATCGAGCGGAAGGACAGCGATGGAACGAATGCTCGCTTCGACTTGGGCAATGAAACGGTAGCCCCGCCGAGGTAGTGTTTCGATGAAGGCTGGATTTTCAGCCGAGTCCCCCAAGGCTTCGCGGAGCCTGTTAATCGCTTTGTTCAGGCCTCGCTCGAAATCGACAAAAGTATCTGAAGCCCAGACCTTCTGCTGGAGTTCGTCGCGCGTCACCAACTCGCCCGGGCGCTCCAGTAAGGCCGCCAGAACTTGGAATGGTTGGTCCTGAAGCTTTATCTTCTCGCCGTGCTTGCGGAGCTCTCCACTTGCGAGATCGGCTTCGAAGATTCCGAAACGAATCGGCGATGACGCCCGCCTGGCCTTTTCCACTCCATCCCCTTTCATACACGCAATATAGCACTCGTTATTTTCACCAGCCAGCTTGCGGTATTTAGATACCAAGAAAATCGTCGTCGTTGCGCACTAGGGGATAAACTCGCCACACACAAGGAAGCCCTAGGGGCATTGCGTTTCTTCTGCCCGAACAGAATACTTCGCCACTAAATCAGAACCTCTCGAGTTGAAGGAGGAGGACATGTCCGTTAATCGAAGAGATTTTCTCCGAATTGGGACAGGCGGCGCGGTGGCTGCATCTTTGGCCCTGGAATCATTACCGGCCCAAGTCCCTGAGAGCTCCGTCAGCACAGAAACACGCAGGATCGATTTCCATAGTCACGCCTTTCCCGCCGAGCTTTTGCGTTCACTAGGAAAGTACTACCCAGAAATAATTCACTACAAAGAGGATCCGGTACGCGGGCCGTATGCAATTCACGCTGGTACGCCCCTCCCCGCGTGGGATGATTCCCTGAGGATCAAGGACATACAAGCGGCTGGGGTAGATGTTGAGGTCCTTTCCTGTCCGCCACTCTACACTGCCCTCGATGACCATCTCCCCGAACTTTGCCGGCTGGTGAACGATAGGCTTGCGGGTTCCTGCCTTCGCTACCCAAGGCGGTTCAAAGCGTTCGCTCACCTTCCCTTCAACGATATGGATGCATTGCTGAAAGAGATGTCGCGCTGCCTGGACCAGTTGGGCTTCGTCGGCGTGTTCATCACCTCGAACATCGGCGGTCACTACCTGGATGCTCCGCAGTTCGAGGAATTCTGGCACGAGGCTGACAAGCGCCGCGTGCCAGTGTTCCTTCATCCGCTGCTTTCCCCCTGTTACCAGGATTCAGAGCAGCCGCCGATTTTCTCGTTTCCTTACGAGTCGACACTGGCAGTTACGCGGCTCATTACGAGGGGACTCTACGAGCGGTTTCCCAATGTTGTGCTTGTCGTTGCGCATTTAGGAGGGACGCTGCCCTATTTGGCCCATCGCATTGACTTGGGGCATGAAATCCCCGCGTTGCGTACGCCGGAATGGAAAATTTCTCGTCCGCCAAGCGAGTACATGAAAAAGCTATATTTCGATACCGCAATGGGCTGGAGTCGCGGCGCTTTCAATTGCGCTCGTGACTTAGTCGGGATCGAGCACTTGGTTTTGGGTACCGACTATTTCATCCGGGAAAGCGGGTGGATGGGACGGACCACGGGTTTTCTCAGCTCGCTAGACATCAAGCCAGCTGAACGAGAGCTGATCTCTTACCAGAATGCGTCGAGAATTCTGAAGCTTAGTTAAGCACCTGCCACAGCCCTGACTCCGAGGCTATCGATTGTGGCCGGGCTATTCGGAAGTAATTCCATTTTGAGCGAAGAACGCGCGAGCTTGGGAAGGAGACGATGCCCTGTACAAACTTAGGTCGAGGTTATGGGATTGTATCCCACGTCCCAACGAAACCAATCCATTGAAATGTAAGCACTTGCGGGGATCACGAGGCGGCAGAAAGCGGCAGTTTGTGTTCCAAACCTTCCTAAGTCATTTGTGATCAGCATAAGAAGCGTTTTTGAATTGGCTCGACCTACTGAAATCATTCAGAATTCGGTGGGTGTTCTGTTCGATTCCCATCGCCCGCTCCAGAAAACAAAGCGCTTAGGCCGCTGCCTCATTTTCCATTTTTTCCAAATCTCCGCAAATCCCTGCTTTTTTTTCAAGAAATGTCGGTCACGCTTTTCCGGTCGAATCTCGCAAGCATTGCAAACAAGCGAGTTAAACAGATTCTTCGAAGATTCGATCCCCGGTCGTCGTCAAGATCGGAAGCCCGCAAGGCTTCAGATGCAGGATTCGACATCGGATATCTCCTGCACTGCACCGGGAGGTCGACGATTCAAATCCACGCTTCGTGCTGACCGCTGTTTCTCCCGTACAACGGTCTTGAAAAACGCTGTTTGGATCGATGCCAAGCACGAAAATCAATTCCTACAAGCCGACTGGACGGTACCGATCCCCCTGTCGCAACCTGGATTACTTCCGGGTAGACCATACGCCCGGAACCCTCGGCTGCATGCGGTACTTGGGCCTGACTGTGGGCTCAGATCCGAAAATCGAGACTATGCGATTCTCCACCGCTGTTCTTGAGCTGCGGTAATTGGTTGCGCTCCAAGGGCTTTTATAAACTCTTCCGATGCTGAAACCCAGCCGAATCGCTGTTGGATAAGGAAGAGGGATGCTTCGTGATTGCTTCTTGGCAAATCGGATCCGACCACCTCGCCTGTACAGTCTGCTAGCAACACACACACGTAGTCTCTGAACATGGCGTCTCTGATGGTCGATTCCACGCATACGCTTGTAGTACACCCAGTAACGATAAGGTATTTGACCCCCAGTTGTTTGAGAATCCCATCCAAATCGGTTTGATAGAAGCCGCTGAATCGATGCTTGTAGATGACAACATCGTCGTTCCGCGGCTTGAGTTCCGGAACAATGTCCGTGTTCCAGGTGTCTCGGATCAGAATTCGGCTTTCCGTTCCGTTAGGAGCATGAACGGTCTTTCCGACACCCGCTAGCAGGTGCCGCATCCGGTTCGGAGATCCTTTAGAACCTAGGTCCGAGAGATCGGCATGAAAACCCATCTTGAGATAAATAATCTTGAGGCCCGCGTGGCGAGCCGAGGCCAGGACAGTTGCAGTGGGGCCGATGGCTTTTTGAATTATGGAAATATCAAATCCAGCATGGTCGAACAAGCCGCCCTTGGTGCCGAAGTCATTCTGCATGTCGACGACAATTACCGCAGTCCTTGCGCTATCAATCGCAATCGGTTCGGGCTTAGCATCGAGCTTGACAATCCGGCTTCTCATGTTTTGAGTAGGCGCACTCGTCTGCTGCGCTGAGGCAGATTGTTCACCTGCACCTCCAACAAGCGAAGCGGCTGCTGTTGCCCCAATGAGGCCGAGTACCTCCCGTCGGCTAAGATTACGGGTTTCGGGGGTTTCGTTTTCCGTATCTCGTTTCATGGCACCTTCCTCCGCATTATTCGTTCGCACCGTTGTTGCCTCACAATTACAAATGGGTCTGTCGTATATTTCTGCCGAAGACAAAGTCGTCGGCCGCGAACCCGGCGATAACCGTGTTGATTGTAACCCCCGCATCTTCAAGTCAAACAAACGTCTTTCCGTTCTAGTTGGCTGACCAAAAATGCGGTCCGCCTTGCCACTTTGAGGATGGCGCCCGAGTGCTACTCTGAGGTAACGCGATTAGGTAAGAGTAGTCGACCACTCGCCTGGAATCATCCATGAGGGTTTCTGGACCGAGAGGGCGCAGGATAGATTCCGACCACCGGCGAATATCAGTCAACTTGTGCCCGATTCGGTTCCCCGTACAACTGCTGGGACAACAATCAAGTGCTCACTCGACGGCCCCAAGCTGCCCACATCATGGATGAGGGCATCATGAAGCTGGAATCATCCAGGCGGGAAAGGTCATCCTGGAATTCTCGTTCCGTAACGTAGCCGGAGTCGACCAGGGCTCCACGAAGCTGTTCATAATTGGCGCGCAGGAGAGCGGCGCCGGCGGAACCAGATTGCATCATGAACATCCGGGCTTCGGCGCCGACCTCCGTCAAGCCTAGGGCGCGAAAACGTCCGAACAGAAGCCGCCCATAATATCGATCAAAGCCGCGATCCCTCATTAATTGCGCCATGGCCTCGTGGGTCTTTAGAAAAACCTCGCCAGGACTCGTGGAAGGTTCCGGTGGAACAGATTCGGAATCAAATTCCTCATCCAGCAACCAACCTCCAGGCTTGAGGACCGAGATCAACCGCTGCAGCACTTTTTGCCACTGCGGGAGGTGCACCAGCACCAAACGCGCGTGGATCAAATCAAAGGTTTCTTCCGGCAGTGGATCGCTAACGATATCGTGGCGACGTACTTCGAGATTGGGCACCTTCAGAGTCTCGAGAAAACGCGGATCAATGTCGGTGGCGAGCACGCGGCCGGCTAGACCCACGCGCCGAGCGAGCCAAGTGGCGATTGATCCGCCGCCACCACCTACTTCCCAGCATTGCCAGCCTCGAGCGACGCCTCGCTCTTCCAAATGGCGGATCGTACCTGTGTCAAACATCGCGGAGAGTGCACCGAATCGTGCTGGCGCTTCTCTGCCGGCATTGTCGAGGAGATAGGGCGGAACTGTGGTATCAACTGGTGCGCCAGTGCTTTTAATTTTCATGAATCCTCCTTAGGAATTACGGCACCTGAAATTAGCCGCGACGATCCAATGTTGAGTTACTCCGGCAACCGATCACCTTGGGGCTCCGGCAATAAAAAACTGCCGACAAGAAGAACGGCGAGCGCGCAGATCGCAACGGTTCCTGCAGAATGAGCCAATCGCGCAGCAGAACTGCCACCGGGCAAAACGTTCGAAAGCGTTGTTGTTAGGAGAGCCGCGGATATACCGATGGCCCTGCCGCCAATGCTGTACCCAAAACTCTCGCCCGTTCCTCGCACATGGGTCGGATAAATCCTGGGCAAGTAGGTTCCCCAAAAGCTCATTACGCCATTGAAAAGTGCCTGCGCACAGAAAATGGAAGGTATCAGCAGGGTCAAGCTGTGCGTTGCAGCATAGAAGAAGACACCAGAAAAGACGATGGTCGCCGGGGTGACGAAAACCCGCAAGAGCTTTCTCTGCTTGACAAAATAGACAACGACAAAAGCAAACGCCAAGCGGCCCGCGAGCGACCCCAGTTCCTGAACCATGTACACACGGCTCACTGTTTGCTCCACCTGCCGAGGCGCGAGCTTCTGAGCGGACACCAGGCCCGGAATAATCCGGGGCGTGTGCTGAAGTGCACCAAACGGCAAGGCGAAGCTGCACGCCATCATTAGCGTGACCCACAGCGTCGTCTTGCGTAATGCCGGCCGGAACAATTCCTTGACGCTGGTCCTTTTCAAGGTCCCTCTGGCCTTCTTTTCCCCCCAGATCGGAGATTCCGGCAAAAACGGCCGAACGAGTACCAATGGGATCGCGGGAATCAACCCGGATAGCAAGGTGTAGCGCCATGGCTCGTGAGCGCCGTAGATTGCAGGAAAGTGCTCGCCGTATGTTACGGCCAGGTAGTAGGCGGCGGTAACCATCATGCCTCCGAAGCCAAAGGCAACCTGCGTGTAGCCAAGCACGGACTGGCGCTGCTTAGGATTCGCAAAGAGTTCAGCAAGCCACGCGATTGCCGCCACCTGTTCGACACAGGTACCAATCCATGTGGTGCAACGCAGGAATAGCAGCAGCGGCAATGATGTGGCGAAACCGGCGGCGCATGCCGAGAACGCGTACAGCAAGATGCTCCAGACCAACACGCGGCGCCTTCCGAGCAGATCGGTCAGATATCCGCCCAGCAGACCAAAGATGCCGCCGGCCACACCGGGCAGGAAGAAAAACAGGCCGACCCATAAATTGAATTCAGGAGTGCCGCTTCTCAAATTTCCCAAAGTCGAGAGAACGGGCCGCACAATCAGCGCGGTCATCAGTGTCTCGTACAGATCGAACGCAAAACCGAGGCACGCAATTCCGCAGATCAGCCATTGAACCGGTGTGAGTCGCGCCGCGAGAGCGGACTGGTCGTCGCGCTGGAGGGCAGCGGCAGCCATATCCGGTTTGCATGTTACATCGCTGAAAAGGTTTCCCATCTCGGAGCTCCCGTCACATTGTGGCTATTTAATTCCAGGGCGCTTTGTGATACAAGTTCAAATAATTCAATTATTGATGAGTCTTGGTTAATAATGGACTTTACCTCGCGACAGCTCCGGGCTTTTCTTCTGGTGGCACAGCACCGGAACTTCTCGCGGGCCGCCGGGGCCCTGTTCATCACCCCATCTGGTCTCAGCGTCCTGATACGAGAGTTGGAAACGCAGCTCGGGTTCCGCCTATTCGACCGGACCACGCGCCATGTTGCGCCGACCGCGTACGGCACCGAGTTTCTTGGTGTTGCCCGGAGATGTTTGGCCGATCTGGACGCAGCGACTGCGCGCATCGGACGTTCAGCGACCCACGCCGGCCAGTCATTAACTTTGGGTGCGCCGCCGTTGATCTCCGCGAATATCGTTACTCAAGCCATTAAAGAATTCCGCGCTCAGCAGCCCAATCTACGGATCCAATTGTTTGACGCCAGCCTGACCACCGTCCGGCAAATGGTAGAAGCGGGAAAGCTCGATATGGGTCTTGGTACGTTTGCACGCGGCCCGGGCATTCGGCTTACACCCTTTCTGCGTTCTCCCCTGATTGTGATTCACCCCGATAAAGATCCTGCGTTTCGTCGCGCATCAATCACGTGGTCCGCTCTGAAAGGCGAGAAGTTAATCTCGCTGTATCCTCACAGCCCCATACAAAAGATTATTAACAAGCATCTGGCGGAAGCGGGGATTGCCCCGACGCAGACTGTATTTATCAATTTGCTCGATACCCAGATCGCGATGGTGGAAGCCGATGAAGGCATAGCTATTATTCCGTCCTTCGGAATGGCAGCGTGCCGCAACCGAAAAATCGTGATGAGCCGATTGATCAATCCTGTAGTCGAAATGAATCTTCATTTGATTAGCAATCGCGGAAAGAGACTCCCGCCTGGCGCGGATGAATTTGCAGCTTTTCTTAAGAGCTTTATCGCCAGATGGGCCGGACGTGCAGGCCTGCTGTAGGGCCGATACCCCACCAACGCTGCCAACGCCGATTCTGATCGGATCACGGGGAACTCTGACGTAAGGCATTAGGCAAGGATTGCACAATCCACCCGGAGCGCAGCATGGTCGCCCCCCGTATTTGCGTGCGTGGACCTTGCGAAACGACCGTTGCGGGCGCACAATTCCAATTTGGCTTACCCAATGAAAACGCACGCGGCATGTTGCGCAATCGCAGTGATGCTGCTCTCACTAGTGAGGGCGAATATGGTATCTGCGCAACTGGCATCTACCTGCGTTGAGAACTCACCTGAGCGGCGAGGTGAGCTTGGTTGCAGCATCATTGAAAACAAATTGCTGCCAGGTGGCCTGAAGGAGCCGCTGTTCTGGCATATCGATCGCTTTGATTCTGCGGAGCGCGCCCGCAAAGCAGTTAGCCCTGCACGCATCGCCTTCGAGGCTGAAGGCGCATCCTGGCTCATGACCATTGAGTCGCAGGCCTCGGACCACCACGGTGGCCGGCATGTAACAGAGGTGGGACCACTGCCGCTGCCACACGCCCAGAAATATGCAATGCAGGTCTTGTCAGCGGCGTTCACGCCCGGAATGTACTCTTTGCCTCATCATCATTCCGGGGTCGAAGCGATCTATGTGATTAAAGGCGAGGCGTGCTACGAAACGCCGACGCGTGCCGTCAAGCTCCGGAAAGGCGAGACGCTCGCTCTTCCTGGCGGTACTCCGATGCGGGCGGTGGTCACCGGATCGACGCTTCGCTACGTCTTGTCGGTCATCGTCTACGACGCGGCGCAACCTGCCACAATGCGGATGGAGGAAGGAACGGGGCCAAAGCTCGTCGCATGCAGGTAGCAAGTCCGGATTCTAGTAGGGTGACCGGGAAACCGGAAATTGACCGCCAGATAGGTAACGACAAACGCGCTTGTGTCCAGTAAATGGAAAAGAAGCGGGAAATCTGGATGTATGTGACTCGCGGTTGGACAAAGCCGGAAAAGCGGAAATGCGTTCTTGGAGAGCGCCCGGTCGTCGAACGGATTGCAGAAGTTTGCGCTCACCACGAGCGGGCCGTTTTCCATTTTCCATTATTTTCCAATTAGGGCGTTCCGAAAATCGCAAAAATGCCGCCAATCCAGCGTTTTTTGAGTTAAATTGTAAGCTTCCCAAGCTTCGGACGTGGGTTCGATTCCCATCGCCCGCTCCATAACTCTTGATCATCCGATTGGCCTTACACGGCCAGGCACTTGAATTTGGACTCATCAAACCCTCGTTTTGGTCCTAAGATGATCCTAGCGCAAGCCAATTGGTCCTAAAGCCAGCTGATCTGTCCTGCCCGACAGCGCACCGCCAAGCTCGTCAAAGGCGCTCGTCTGCACGTCGTGAAAGGCGGTCCACGCTGCATCACCTGGACCCACGCAGAGGAAGTCAATGCCGAACTGTTGAGCTTCCTTGGCGAGAGAGCTGCCCGGGCGTAGCCAACGATTGGTGCCCGGCATCTAAGAGTTGAACACTCAGAGTGATGACGGTGGCGTCTTGAGCAGCGACTCGGAACTCATTACAACGCCGGATCTTGCCACGCGCTACGAAGCGCTCATGCGCGTGTCACGAGCGATCGGGGCCAACCGCCATCCTCAAGACCTTTTTGGCGTTCTGGTCGACGAACTGCGCAGGGTAGTGCAGTTTGACTTCGTTGGCGTGTCTCTTCGTGACCAAAACTCTGGAACGTGTCAGGACTATTTCATTGACGCGGCGAGCCGATCGGCGATCGCGCCCGAAGGAAAGATTTTCATTGACGTGGCGAGTCGATTGGCGATCGTTCCCGAAGACGAGCTAACGCCAGAAGAATCCGTTACATCTTGGGTTTACGAACACCAACAGCCCTTACTGAGGTCGACGGACGAACTGGAGTCACGCTTTGGCCGGCTGCAAGCAACGTTGAAGAGGCTTCAGATTCAGTCCACTTGTGCGCTCCCGTTAACGACAGCGCATCGCAAACTGGGCGTGATCGCTTTTTGCAGCAAGCAGGTTGGCACCTACGCGCAGGAAGAAGTCAAGTTCATTTCTCAAGTAGCGGACCAGATCGCGCTGGCCTTTGATGACGCGTTGAATTTCACGGCATTGCGAAGAGCTTCGGAGGAGTTGCAGACCAAGAACGAACGTCTGCAATTGCTTCTCGACATCACTAATCAGGTTGTCTCCAATCTCGAGCTGCGCGAAGTGTTGCGCGCCATCTCAAGGCATCTTCGGCGCGTGATGCAGTGCGATTACGCTGGCTTGTCGCTTCCGGATTCCCAAGACAAAGAAAGGCTGCGGCTTTACGTACTGGACTTCCCCGAGGGCAAAGGGTTCCTCCGAGAAGAAATGAGTTATTCGATAGAGAGATCACCCTCTGGCGAAACGTTTCGGACCATGAAGCCGTTGACAATCCGGAGTCCCTTCACCGGTTGGGTCAATGACCCAGTCGCGCCGATCGTGCAGATCGCGGTTCGTGAGGGTCTGAAGGCGTTCTGCTTTTTGCCATTGGTCAGGCAAAATCGCGCGATTGGCGTCCTAGTTCTGGGCCGGCTGCGCGATGACGCCTTCACCGAGGACGATATCCATTTTCTGGGCCAGATTGCCAATCAGATTGCCCTGGCCGTGGAAAATGCGCTTGCGTTCCGCGAAATTCGCGAGTTAAAGGATCAGCTCTCCAGGGAAAAACTCTATTTGGAAGACGAAATTCGCGCGGAATTGAATTTTGCGCAGATCATCGGGAGCAGTCCTGCTTTGCGCAGAGTCCTAAAACAAGTAGGGACGGTGGCGCCGACTGATTCCACCGTGCTCATCTATGGCGAAACAGGCACGGGCAAAGAGCTGATTGCCCGGGCCATTCATGATTTGAGCCCGCGACGCTCGAAGCCCTTCGTAAAGCTGAATTGCGCGGCGATCCCGACTGGCTTGCTCGAAAGCGAGCTCTTTGGGCATGAGAAAGGCGCATTCACAGGAGCGATCGCGCAGCGCATCGGACGTTTCGAAGTGGCCGATAGCGGAACGATTTTTCTGGACGAAATTGGGGAAATTCCTCTCGAATTGCAGACGAAACTTCTTCGCGTGCTGCAGGAGCGCGAGTTCGAAAGGCTGGGAAGCTCGAAGACTCTCCGCACAAATGCGCGTCTGATTGCTGCTACCAACCGCAACTTGGAAGCCATGGTGGCGGAGCAGAAGTTTCGGTCCGATCTGTTTTTTCGCATCAACGTCTTTCCCGTACACATCCCACCCTTGCGGGAGCGTCAGGAGGATATTCCGCTGCTCGTCCGCCACTTTACGCAGCAATTCTGCAGGCGCATGAACAAGGTGATTGACACGGTTCCATCCGCGACGATGGACGCGTTGCGCCGATACCAGTGGCCCGGGAACATACGCGAACTCCAGAATATGATCGAACGAGCTGTCATTATTTCGACAGGGCCTGTGCTTAACCTCGATGTTGCCGATTTGAAATTGCAGCCGGCTGGTTTTCCGGAGAAGAAGGCCGCCGCTCCGAATTCCGAAAACAATGCCGCTCTTCGCGACGTTCTGGAGAAGACGGAACGCCTGCGGATCCTCGAAGCCTTGGAGCGGTCCAACTGGGTTGTGGCCGGCCCGAGAGGCGCTGCAGGGCAGCTTGGAATGAAACGATCCACTCTGCAACATCGAATTCGTAAGCTCGGAATCAAGCGCGGAACCGCCTAACCTGACCGGGCTGCATTTTCAATCTCCCCCGCTTCGAAGCGCTCTCCCTGCACGTTCTATCGCGTGCCAAAAAACGGGCACATTACCACAAATGCGGCAGAGCCGCGTTGGCAGCGGGACGCATGGCGTGCTCGCTTAGCCCGCGATCCTTCAAAAGATCAACAACTTCGCTTGCTTCTGATTCTCACCAACGTTTGGCACTCGCCGTGCGTTTCTCCCTGGCGTGAGGCGATTGCCATGGTTCCAGCACAGATCGCTAGCAGGCCAGCAGATTTTCATGCGGAGTTTGCCGGCCGACGCACAGGTTCGTTGCTGGAAATCGATGCTTGGATACGAAGCGAGGTCAACGCGATCTCGCCGCTGGCGGAACGGCTGATGCGGCTCATCGAAGGGTCGCATTGCATCACGGGCGAAGAACATGCCGTGGAACTGGCGCTCCGGGAACCTCTGAGCAACGCGGTTGTTCATGGCAACCGGCTGGATACTCACAAATTAGTTCACGTTCGCTGCCGCTGCAAGATCGGGAAGGGGATTTCGTTGATCGTCTCAGACCAGGGTCAAGGCTTTGATGTGCGCACCGTTCCTGAGTTCCTGACAGTCGAAAATCTCGAAGCGGAGCACGGACGAGGCATCCACCTCATGAGGTTGCTGATGGACCAGGTCTCGTTCGAACAGCGAGGCACCGAGGTTCACATGTGCAAGAGGCTGGCTCGCAATCCAGGAGCCGATGTGCGAAGCGACTCACGCCGTGCGTAGGAGGGAGTGATGGCCACTCATCGGATTTCGATTTTTGGTCCTATGCAAAATGCACCCGCAAGAAAGGCTGCAGGATTGGTCCGTCTTGCGCCGACAGTGAAGAACGATGTTTTTCTGAATGCTTTGCTGGAGATGCCGACAACCCAACAAGCGCACAGGAGTCCTCTGGAGTGGGCCGGGGCAATGGCATTGCATATAGTAATTGTTGCGGCCCTGATCATCGTGCCGCTCTACACCACGGGAACTATTCGCCTGAGCGAATACCACGAAATCCCCCTGGTAGCTCCACCGCCGCCCTTGGCACCGCCCCCGGCGCCTGCGGGAGGTCCTGTCGCCCCACAGATCACGCGCCCAAAGGCGAAGTTGAACTACACGTTGCAGAAACTGACGGCCCCAGCCGCGATTCCGAAGAGTGTTTCCTCGGGCTCGGAGGGCGCTGCCGATGCGGCTCCTGAATTGGGAGGAGTCCTGGGTGGTGTTCCGGGGGGAGTGGTTGGCGGGCAGATTGGCGGAGTAGTTGGCGGTGTTTTGGGGGGAACAGGAACGGCGGTGCCGACCCCTCCTCCACAACCCAGGCCGGTGCAGAAAATCGTGCGTGTTGGTTCGAATCTGAAAGCCCCGCGCCTGACGTATTCCGTGGATCCGGCGTATCCGCCGCTCGCGCGAGAGGCGCACATTTGGGGCACAGTGGTTGTTGAGGCGGTGATCGATGAACACGGGAATGTCGTCCAAGCACGCGTGGTGAGCGGACATCCGCTGCTCATGGATGCGGCGTTGAAGGCCGTGTTGCAGTGGAAGTATGAGCCGACCACCTTGAACGGCCAGCCGGTTTCGGTTGAGTTGCAAGTGCAGGTGCACTTCAACCTGAATTCGTAAAGAGCAAAGCATAAGAGGCCGAACGTGTTAAAGATCACCGTCACAGAAACGCAGACCGAGAGCCGCTGGATTCTGCAAGGTCAGTTGGTTGGGCCATGGGTTCGCGAGCTTAGAAAGTATTGGAAAGAAAAGCACGCAACCGAGAGCCTGAAAAGCTGCGTTGTTGATTTGAATGAGGTGACTTTTATCGATAAGAGCGGAGAAAGATTGTTGCGCGCTATGTACGAAAAAGGCGCGGATCTCACCGGCGACGGCATGTACACGAAACACTTGCTTGAGGAGCTGAAGACCCGCAAGAGCAATTTGCCGAGGTTGCTGCTCTGCCTGTGGGTGGGGTTCGTGACGACTGCCGTCAACTTTCCTATCTCCTCCTACGTCAACGCGGATCTGGGCCAGCTGAATACCCGGCGGGATTTTGGGACACGACAGCATTTTCGATCTCGCCGAGAGCACTCCATCAACTCCCGGACACGAACCGCGAACGATAGTCGCCAACGTGATTGTTTGCTTGCGATTTCCCAGCTTCGAGCGGCGGTTGAGCGGAACCGCGATGAGAAAGAGGAGCGGCTATGACCAGCAACAAGTCAACTTCGTCGCCGCAGCCTGGACAAGCGCCCTTGACGATTGGAAAGGGCGCCGAACTCGGCGAAATCATCGTTTTCATTGATGGGCACACCGAGGCACCAAGCATCTTGGAGTTTGCCGGCCTACTCGCTGAAGAGCACGGAGCGCACCTCATCGGCGTGTTCATGCAGCCGGCGCCAAAAGTTACTACGGCTCAGACGTTCGCGCGCGGCAAGGGCATACGAGAAGTGATGCAAGTACAGGAACAGGAAATTGGGGGGATCGAGGCGCACCACCGGGCCCTATTCGAGGATACCCTGCGTCGTCATGCGGTTCAGTCGGGGTCGGAGTGGAGATCATTGCCCTACTTGAGCAGCGACGTGGGCGTGCATGCATACTACGCAGACCTGGTGATGATCTCTCGCCCAGAGCCGGCGGGCGACACCGCAGGACCTCCAGGCCTTGCGGAGTCCCTCGTACTCAGTTCCGCCCGGCCAATCCTTCTGATTCCGCCGCATGGAACGGTTTCTCGAGTGTGCCGCGCCGTCGTGGCGTGGAACGCAACGCGTGAATCCATCCGCGCCGTCGCGGACGCTCTGCCATTGCTTGTGAAGGCCGAAGCTGTCGAGGTCTTGGTCGTCGATCCTCAACGCCAGCGAGCTCACGGGCCAGAACCTGGCGCGGACATCGCTCGCCACTTGGCACGGCATGGGGCGCAAGTGGAAGCGCGGCGTCTCTCCTCCGGCGGAGAAGATGTTGGCCGCTTGCTGTTGTCAGCGTCCGCCACTTTTGGCGCCGACCTTTTGGTCATGGGCGCTTATGGCCACTCGCACCTGAGTGAGTGGCTGTTTGGTGGCGTCACGCGGACGGTCCTGTACGAGGCGGGTCTCCCGGTTCTGATGTCCCGATGAGTGCTGATTCGGGTCCTCCGGTCAAAGTCGACTTGAGGGAACGCCAGCAATTGTTCGAATGGAGGGGGCGTGAAAGAGAGAGCGAAAGGAGTGCGGCAATGACATCCACACTCGAAGACGAGATGGACAGAGAAGTAGCGCAGAATGCCATCTCCTTTGATCCGGGAACGGAGGACGCAGCGCTTGTTGCTGCAGCGAAAAACGGGGATGCCCAAGCGTTTGAAGCCCTTGTCGAACGGCACCAGTCCAGGATTCGCGCCATTGCCTCGCGTTTCACGCGCGTCTCCGAAGATGCCGAAGATATCGCGCAAAAAAGCTTTCAAAAAGCGTTCATCCACTTGCGGCAGTTTGAGGGAAATTCTGCGTTTTCCACGTGGCTGACGCGGATTGCCATCAACGAGGCTCTCATGTGGTTACGACGAAAGCGTGCCTCACGTGAAGTGTCAATCGAGGAGTCGACCGCGGAGAATGGAACCACCCTCCCGCTAGATTCTCCGGATCCGAGTCCAAGCCCGGAAGACAGCTATTTGCAGCGAGAGTGGAAGGAAATTCTATCCCGGGCTTTGAATGAGCTAACCCCCGCAATGCGAACAGCAATTAAGTTACGGCACATTAGCGAGCTGTCCACCGTCGAGACCGCAGGCGTCATGAGAGTCTCGGCCGCTGCAGTGAAGGCCCGAATATTTCATGGGCGAAGAAAATTGCGGGCCATGCTCAAACATTACGTCAAGTCCTCGCGGTCGCGCGGAAGCAAGGCACTCGCAACGAACGGAAAGGCGAAGGGAACTCCCGTGCCGTCGGCTTGTGCATGTGCTTAGAACGGGGAGAGACCTTAATCGGTCTCTCGACGATTGGGTTGCATCCCGAGAGCGGGTTGCCGCTAGAAATGGTTTTTTCGAGACTAGGATAGTCGGAGGCCGCCTCGTGGGCTTTCCTCCAAATGAGCCAGCAATGCACCGGGTCTCAAGACCTTTTCGCCGTAGCTCTCTGATGCTGAGCCTTTTCCGATTAGTTGTCCATCCAATGTATCTTTATCAATATACTGCGCATCAATGTATTAGAGACGCCGGACCCGATACGGCACCGGTCACTAGGAGATGAGCATGAAAATCACTTCTACAATCGCACGGTACTTGCTCGGTTTGATCTTTGTGACGTTCGGGCTAAACGGGTTCCTTCACTTTATTCCCATGCCGCCGCCTACGGGCGTTGCAGCGCAGTTCTTCGGGGCCCTCTTCGTGTCCCGGTTTTACGTGGTGATTTTTCTGTTGCAGATAATGCCCGCGGTCCTGTTGCTTGCGAGTCTGGGAAAAACTGCGCGACACCAAAGACATCTTCTCCGGCGTGTTGGCCTGGGGTAGCAATAATTTCGGTCTTAGTACCGGCGGTGAGGGTCGGCTCGCGCAGGGGCTTTTCGTCAGTGGTGATTTCTTCCGCGTACTAGGCGTGCAGCCCTTAATGGGACGCGTATTCACCGCTGCGGATGACCGCCGTGGCTGCGGCTTGGCGGGCGCCGTGGTCAGTTACGCGTTCTGGCAGCGCGAACTCGGCGGGGATCCTTCAGCTGTCAGCCGGAAGCTCGCCCTTAACTATCATTCGATCGAAATCATCGGCGTCACACCGCCCGGTTTTTTTGGGCTTGAGGTGGGCCGATCCTACGATGTTGCGGTGCCTATTTGCTCACAAGCCATTCTCTGGAGTGAAGGCACTTGGCTCGATGAAGGCACGGTCTGGTGGCTGAATGTAATGGGACGGTTGAAATCCAGCTCGACATTGGCAGAAGCAAACGCGCGGCTGGCCGTGATTTCACCCGGAATCTTTAACGCTACCCTTCCGTCGAATTACCCGGCCGAGAACGTAAAGGACTACCTCAACTTTAAACTAGGTGCAGTTCCCGCGGCCGGCGGACTCTCTTGGTTGCGTACGGAATATTCCGATTCGCTGTCGCTTTTGCTGGGCACCGCTGGCCTGGTTTTGTTGATCGCCTGTGCGAATCTCGCGAATCTGATGCTGGCCCGCGCCACTGCGCGCGAACACGAATTCGCAGTGCGGCTTGCCATCGGCGCTCCCCGCGGCCGCCTAATCCAGCAATTGCTGACCGAAAGCCTGCTGCTTGCGCTGCTCGGTGGCGCACTCGCCCTCTTCCTTGCCAGAACACTCAGCCAGTTTCTCGTCGCCTCGCTTGGCACTCAGGGCGACCCCTTGTTTCTCGACCTTAAACCAGATTGGCGACTGCTCACCTTCACATTGGGACTTGCGAGTCTTACGTGCGTCTTGTTTGGATTGGCCCCTGGCGTCCGGGCATCACGTCTTTCTCCATCCGCGGCATTCAGGACCACCGTCCGCGGTGTCATGACAAGTCACAGACGATTTGGACTGCGCCAGGCACTGGTGGTATCGCAAGTTGCCCTGTCACTAGTTCTGGTAGTCGGTGCCCTACTTTTTTCCACCAGTCTGCACAATCTTCTTGCCGTTGACGCCGGGTTCCTGCAAAAGGGGATTCTTATAACCAATCTCGATCTCTTCCGCTTTCTTAACGTTCCTTACGCAGGACGCGTCGCGTTCAAGCGGGATTTACTGGAGAAGGTTCGCGCTCTTCCCGGCATGGTCTCGGCCGGGGAGGTTGGCACCCTTCCCCTGAGCGGAGGCGGCACAGAGAACCGGGTTTGGATCGAAGGGGCCAGTCGAGCCAGTGGGTTGGATACTTGGTTTAATTCGATCAGCGATGGTTACTTCAAAGCGATGGGCATTGCTCTGCTTGCCGGCCGGGATTTCAATGTTCATGACACGCTTTCGTCTCCCAGAGTCGCGATCGTGAACCGATCCTTTGCGCGCGACCTTGGCTTAGGCGTGTATCCCATTGGTAGGACGTTTCGGCGCGAGGCGACTCCCGACGGACCGGAACAATCATTCGAGATTGTGGGCCTGGTCGAGAACACCAAGTATTCCAGCCTGCGTGAGAAATCTGGCCCCATCGCATTTCTTTGTGCCGCTCAGGACTCCCAACCCGGCCCATACGCTCAATTGGTGGTTCGTTCGGCGATGCCCATGAGCGAAACGGTCTCAAATATCAGAACCTTGTCGCGCAGGTCAGCCCTCTGATCACCCTTGATTTTGTACCCTTTGAAAACACCATCCGCGAAGGCTTGATACGCGATCGCTTGATGGCCAAACTCTCCGGTTTTTTCGGCTTGCTAGCCGCCCTGATTGCCGCCGTCGGTCTGTATGGCGTCATGTCTTACCTGGTCGCCCGGCGGACGAATGAAATCGGGATCCGCATGGCGCTTGGTACACGGAGGCGAGACGTCCTTTCACTGGTGCTCCGCAAGGCCGCTTTGCTCCTTGCATCGGGGCTGATTCTCGGTGCCATTCTGAGCGTGGCCGTTGCTCAGGCCGCCAGAGCAATGCTCTTTGGCCTGAAACCAACCGACCCGGTGGTGCTGGTCGCTGCAATTGCCGGATTGGGATTCCTTGCCCTCCTGGCGTGTTTCTTGCCCGCGCGGCGCGCGACGCGCGTCGATCCGCTGGTGGCCTTGCGTTACGAGTGAAGACTCATGTCGCTCCGAAACATGGCTAGCGGGCTTCAATCACTGTTCCGAAAGGTATCACACGGATTACGGTCGCTGTTCGGAAAGGAACGGGCGGCGTCCGAGTTGGACGAAGAACTGCGCGGCTTCCTAGAGGTGGCAACGGAAGAAAAGATGAAGCAGGGGGTGAGCCGCAAGGACGCTCTTCGCGCGGTGCGACTGGAGGAGGGGACGGTGGATATTGCGAAGGAAATCGTCCGCTCCGGCGGGTGGGAATCTGTTGTGGAGACCTGCTGCCAGGATTTGCGCTACTCCGCGCGCATGTTGCGCAAATCTCCCGGTTTTATCGCCGTTGCCGTCCTCACCCTCGCCCTCGGCATCGGCGCGAACACTGCAATGTTCAGCATCGTAGATGCGTGGCTCCTTCGGCCCCTCCCGCTAAAAAATCCGGAGGAACTTGCGGCCGTCTGGAGAACGCGGTCCCAAGCTACTCGCCAGCCGGCTTTCTTAGCGGTTTACGCCGCCTTTTTTCAAGGTGCGAACGTTTCTTCGCCCGAGGCCTTCGATGCGCAAACCCTATTCTTATACGTGCAAGGACATCCCCCCTTCTCTCCATCTGTGGTCGCCTCTGCGGTTCATGACCTTGATCCGGACTTGCCGCTTGGCAGGCTGCGGACGACCAGTGAAGTCGTAAGCGCGTTGCGATCGCAGCCGCGTGTACGCGCCACTCTGTTGGGCAGTTTTGGATTGCTGACATTGTTTCTCGCGGCCATTGGCGTAGGCGGAGTAATGGGCCAGATGGTGGAACAACGCCGACGAGACATCGGAATCCGCATCGCCGTTGGGGCGCGGCCCTCAGATATTCAGCGCTTGGTGCTCAGCCATGCCTTCCGCGTGACCTTGGCGGGGGGCATCGTTGGTTCACTGGCGGCAGGAGCCGTAGCGCGGCTGTTGCGTAGTTTCCTTTTCGGGATTTCCGCCCTCGATCCTCTGACGTTCGCCGCCGTGATAGCCCTTGTGGCCCACCTGGCCGCTTACGTTCCTGCGCGTCGCGCGGCGACCGTTGATCCGATTGTCGCACTGCATCACGAGTGATGGAATATGTCGTTGCTGCGCAACATATCAAGCGGACTCCGATCGTTGTTCCGACTCGAGGGTCTCAGGGCCGCTAGGGACAGTCGGCGTAAGCTTCGGCTTGAGCCGCAGCTGCGGAGGAGTTTCTCCAGAGCGAGTTCCTCTCTCGAGAAACTCCTCCTCTTCGCGTTAAGCTTTCGCCGGGATAGTGGCTGGTTTGGCTAGCTTAAACGTCAACCGCGTCCTGGCTGAGAGTGTGGAATTGTCTTTCTTGTGCTTTCGAGCGTTGCTTCTCTCGCTCTTGTGCTTCGGTTGGACTTTGTCGGAAGGGCGACGCGTGTTCGTAGCCAAGTCGCAGTATATTCCATGGACGACGACAGACGAGAGAACCACCTTCAATTCGTGGTTCTTCGCCTCCGTGATGCGGCCGGTGACCTCAGCGCCTCGAGGAAGCACGGTCTTTCCGTCCACCTTGACGGGCCTGGCGATGCTGGCCGCGAAAGAATCACCCCAGTGATTCTTATCGCTGGCGAGGGTTTGGCCGACGGTCGCGGTGATCTCGGTGCCTTTCGGCAAGGTGACGAGGTGGAGTGGTTGCGTCGCATCGGCGAAGTCGCCAGCAGGGTTGTCTGTCGCGGCTCCGGAGGCAGCGCCGCCAGCAGCATGCACAGACTGGCGGCTGGCTACCATGCCGGGTTGGTTCGAGCACGCGGCCACGGTCAAGAAGCCGAGAACCGCGGCCGTAAGCGATAGTTTGCGATAGAGCTGAGAGTCAAACATTGCACACCTCCTAGTACATACGTGAAGAAATGGGAGGAGGTGGCTGGGCAAACCCCTTCGCCGAATCAAACTGGGAAGTAATCTCAGGACTAGTGCGTATCCCAATGGACTCCCGTGTCTGTGGAAGATGTTCCGTCTCGGATGAGAGAAGTGATTCTTGCAGGACCCTGCCCAACAATATTGAGAAGCTTCCCACATTTTCGGAGCATCCCCGGGAACCTGGAACAGGGCTGGGTAGGATATCCGGTCCAATAAATGTAGTCATTTGGAGGTGACAAGTCAATATCTGTTCTCTTTGTTGTTTCTTTGTTGTCCTTGTTCGTCTTAGCTTCCGTAGTGATTCGACGCGTGTGCGGAGGGGGGCGCGTATTTCGGCCGAGCACATCCATTTGAGTCGCGGGAGCGGGACCGGGGATAACAGGACATATCGGACCTGAGTTAGTCTCGAGAACTGCGGATGCGGTTCAAAGACAGACGCATTTCCATTTCGTATCTGACTGCATCAGAAGGCCTATACCTAATATTCCTTCCAACATTACATCGCAGCGCCCCGCAAGCAGCCTATCGATCTTCGGCCGACGTAACACCGCTCTGTCTCCGAGGAATGCGGTGCACGTCAAAAATGTTGGGACGCCGCTAAAACCAATGATTTTCAGAGACGACCACCCAGCGATGATTGCTGTCTGGCCGCATCCCTCGCGGGCCTATTTTCTCTTCATTGGCGACGGCCGCTGCGGCACGTGCCGCAACTTGGACGGGAGCGCTTTGAGACAATCCGCGATTTGCGCGGTGGTCCAGCGCAGCCCGGGATCTCGAAGCAAAGAATGCCGCGCGATGTCGAAGAAGGGCTGAGGAATCGTGGGGGGAACGGTCGGATCGGTTTGCCTGTCCCGGTATGAAACGGGGGTCTGTTGCGTAAGTATTTCGACCAGCGTCACACCCAGAGACCAAACGTCACTCGAAGGGGCAACCGGCGCGGAGCCTGCCTCGGGCGCGTCGTAAGCGTCAAGGGGGCGGTAGGCAGGGCGCGTCTCTCCGAGAGGCACAGCCGTGTCGCTTGAGAGCTTGAGTTGATCGCCGATGGCCATAATGTTTGAAGGTTTGATGTGAGAGTGGGCAAAGCCTTTGCTGTGGATGTGGCTGAGTGCGTCGAGGAGCGGTCCGAGCATTTCGTGAGCTTCTCTTTTGCTGAGTGGACGGTTGGGGAGAACTTGTCCGAGGTCCTGGTCAACGTATTCCATCACCCCGAAAACCAAATCCACGCCGGCAAGCCGGCAGCGGCCGCCAGGTAGCAGGCGGAGGAGATTTGGATGACGAAGCTTCGCAGCGCGGTGCAACAGGGAGGTCTGAGAATCTGCGTTCCGGGAAGAACTAATGAATTTGATGGCGATAGTTTTTGGCTGCGGCGGGGGGGATTGCGTTAAGAAGACCGCACTATGGCTCGTGCTGCCCAAAAGCCTTTGCAGCGGGAACTTGTCGTGGAAAACTTGGCCCTCGAATTGTTTCCAGTCACCTGTCATGACTCATCCCCTAGACGCGCGTGACGCGAGCGCTCGATTATTGATGGATCCCACTTTCGAAGGCTCCGCCCTCTGATCACGTGCAGTGGGTTGTGCAGCCAAGCTACAGCGAAAAGTTCGCGTGAATCGCTTGTTCCAGGTGCCGGGCACTGGCTTGACCAATTCTGCAAGAAAAGGCAGCGCGAGCACAAGGCTGGCGGCGCTATTTAGTCAAGGTCGGAACATCTCTCATAAGATGAGCCAGCATTTTCTGGTGCGCGCAGTCGTCGAGCAACTCATAACAACTCAAGTGCTATCGTTTCCCGCCGAAGCAGTACAATGTGAGTTGGATCAGAGCAAGTGGATGTTTCGGCTGGCCTGAGGCGGCGATGGGCCACCGTCGTAAAGCAAGAGATCATTTCCCGAGCGAAAGTGCCTTACCAAGGTCTCTCGACAACCGCAAAGAGCAGGTGCAGAAGATCCTGTCCCTTGCCGAGATAAGGATCGGCGGAGGGCGTGAGTGGGACATTACGGTCAACAACAATGGGTTTTATTCCCGAGTTCTGCGGCACGGATCACTGGGCCTGGGCGAGTCCTATGTGGATGGCTGGTGGGATTGCCCGCGCTGGATCAGCTTTTTTCGAGAATCCTCAGCGCCAAGCTGGACCAAAACGCGCCCTGGGATTGGCGGCTGGCCCTGCAATGGGAGGGATTCGCTGGATTGCATCCCGGGGATTTTGCTGCAACTCTAGATGTATGAGGTCCACAAGGCCATCTTCGGCAGGCAAGTGGGGCATGGTCCTCCTCGTAATCGCCGGCCAGAGCAATTGCGCTCCCGTCTCCGCCCCGGTCTCGCATCTGCCGGCGAGGCTGCAACTGGACGCTACTCGACTGGCTCGTGAGGTATTCGGGAACGAAGTCCAGGCGCAAATCCACGATCAATCTCTGTGGTGTTACCGCCAGTTGAAAGAAGACGCAGCCAAAGAAAAGCTCTTCGCCGTATGTGAGACAAACGACGGAGAAATTGACCGGCTCCTGGGAGTGAACGGCCAGGAATTGAATCCCGAGCAGCGGCAAGCCGAGGATCAGCGCATTCAGAAAATGCTGGATGATCCGGACCAGATGCGGCAACAGAGGAAAAAGTCGGAGGAAGACGCCAAGCTGGAACGAGACCTATTGAAAATGTTCCCGGACGCCTGCCGATTTCAGTACGTCGGCATGCAGGGCAATCTCATCAAGCTGAAATTCACTCCCAATCCTAATTTCCGTCCCTCGACTCGTGTCACGCAGGTCTTTCACCATATGGAGGGAAGCCTGCTGGTAGACGGTGAGCAGAAGCGCCTGGCGGAAATCGAAGGACAACTGACCAGCCCGGTGAAGTTCGGATGGGGATTGTTGGGGCACTTGGACAAGGGCGGCACGTTCCATGTCAAGCAGCAAGACATGGGATCGGGACACTGGGAGTTGACGATGCTGGATGTCGAGATGAGTGGAAAAGAGCTGCTCTTCAAGACCATCGGCGTGCGAGAGAAGGAGATCGATACGGATTTTCGACGGGTACCGGAGGGCATCAGCCCCCACCAGGCCTTTGAGCTGCTCCGCCAGGAACGGCCGCTCGGGATGTGCGCCGAAGCTGACTGCAGCAAGGCCCAGGGCACGCGTTGATCAAATGAACTTGCAGATGGCTCGGTCAGCTCGAAGTCGGGTTCAAGATCGATTTTCTGCGCTCAGAAAGCGTTCTTGGTACGTGAGCGCAAACTGCATCAGCGCGCTGACGCATATCCGGAGAATTCCAACGGTTCAGCGATAAATAAGTTCGCGCGGTACACTAGCATTTCCATTCGCACGAAGAAACTGCGTGCCAAGGGAGATGCGAAATGATCAAGTCGAAGTGGACTCGCCGCGAACTTCTTAAGACAGGGCTAGCTGCTTCCGCCTGCGGAAGCCGGGGACGATTCATGTACAAGCGAATTCGCCAGGGCTTGCGAGTGCAAGCATTGCAATTGCGGCGAACCCAGTGAAACGGCGGCCTGCTATTTAGGGCTCTTGGCCGGTGACATGAGACAGGGGCGCAGCGGTGCTGCGCCCCTGCCAAGTTTGTCCGAGGGCCTACTTGCGGGCGTACTTTTTCACGTCCATGGTGAATTCCGCGCCGTACATGTTGCCGCCAGCGTCGGCGGTAATGCCTTCCGGTCCTGTGGAATCGGCAGCAGCAGGGTAGGGTGCGGCGTCGGGCACGAAATACTTTACCGAACCGTCTTTGGCGCTGCCAATGCGAATGCCGCGGCGGCAGCCAGGATTGTACCCATAACCGGGCTCGCCATTGCGAGACTCGGAATCGGCCACGTAGATCACATCGTTCTTATCGATGTAAATGCCGCTGGGCCGGCCGAACTGCTTCCATTCGGCGATGAAATGCCCATCCTGATCAAAGATCTGGATGCGGTTGTTCTGGCGATCGCCGACGAATAAGCGGCCCTGCGAATCGAAGGCCAGCGTGTGCGGGCAATCGAATTCGCTGATGCCCGTTCCTTTTTTGCCCCAGGCCTTGAGGAACTTGCCGTGCGCGTCGAATTTCATGATGCGGGCATTGTCGGCAGGTTTCTCGCCGTGGCCGTCAGCCACGAAAATATCGCCGTTGGGAGCAACCGCGACTTCGGTTGGCTGGTCAAAAGTATCCAAACCGGGTCCCGACACTCCGGCTTTGCCAAGAGTCAGAAGGATTTTGCCGCTCTGGTCGAATTTGAAGACTTGCTGGCCCCTGCCGTCTTTGATTCCGTTGTCGGCCACCCAGAGATTGCCGTGGTGGTCTACGGTAATCTTGTGGGGACTCACAAACAGTCCTTTGCCAAAGCCCTTCAGGAACTTGCCGGAGGGATCGAATTCAAGAATGGGATCGAGTGGAGAGTCGGCGCAATTGGTGCCGCGCGAACCGTGAGCGCCGCAGCGATCGATGGCCCAGATGTTGCCGTCCGGCCCGACGGCGATGCCGGCCGTAGAGCCCCATTTTCTCCCGTCTGGGAGTTGGCCCCAGCTGACCCCGAGAAGATAGGGGTTTGGGAGATTGTTCGGAGCGCCAAGAGGCGACGCCGCCGGCGGTGGCTCCGTCGGAATCGCCGCGTTCTTCGAAGAGCCGGGGGATTGCGGGCGGGCAAACCCCGCCGAGCCGACAAAGGCTCCAATCGCCAGGAACAGGGAAGCCAAGCCAATCACAGATGTATTCGCGAGGCGAGAAGGGTCCATTGCATTTTCTCCTCTGAAAGAAAACAACAAATTTTGCCTCCGACAATAGAATCAACTCTTGGATATAGCAAGCCCTCCTAGCGTGGATACGCGTCTGAACGGCGCGCCCGGTAGCGGTCGCCGAAGTTCCGTTCGCACTGAACGAAGGCACGTCAAGTGATACCTTCCTCTTGAAGCGTCGGGCGTGCCGCAATTCCCATGAATCTCAAAGGGTACCGGTGTGTCGTGACTCGCCAGCGGCGGTTGTATATAATCGCGCGAAAAATGGCTCTCTAGGGCAACGGTGCAACCGTGAGCCGCAAACCAGGGATGAGCAAAAGGGCCGTAGGTCCAAGCCCGGGTGAGTTTGAGGCATACCCGATGGACTTTGCATTCAGCGAAAAGACGAAGGAATTCGAACGCCGCTTGCTGGCGTTCATGGACGAGCACATTTATCCAAATGAGCCCCGCTATTACGAGCAGACAGAGCGCAACCGGTGGCAGCCAACGAGGATCATCGAAGAATTGAAACCGAAGGCGCGCACGGCGGGATTGTGGAACCTCTTCCTGCCGGATGACGAAAATGGCGCGGGGTTGACGAACCTGGAATACGCGCCGTTGTGCGAGGTCATGGGCCGAAGCCCGGTGGCACCGGAAGTTTTCAATTGTTCTGCACCCGATACCGGGAACATGGAGGTGCTGGCGCGTTACGGCACACCGGAGCAGAAGGAACGGTGGTTGAAGCCGCTGCTTGCAGGAGAGATTCGTTCGTGTTTCGCGATGACGGAGCCGGGCGTGGCGTCTTCGGATGCGACCAATATCAGTGCGAGGATCGCGCGCGAGGGGAACGAATATGTGATCAACGGGCGAAAGTGGTGGGCTTCCGGCGGCGGCGATCCGCGCTGCAAGATTGCCATCTTCATGGGGAAGACGGACTCGACCGCTGCCGCGTACAAACAACAATCGATGATTCTGGTGCCTATGGATTTGCCCGGCGTGAAAATAATTCGATTGTTGAAAGTGTTCGGGTACGACCACGCGCCGCACGGCCATGCCGAGATTACCTTTGAAAATGTCCGCGTGCCGGCATCGCATCTGTTGCTTGGCGAAGGACGCGGATTTGAAATCGCACAGGGACGATTAGGGCCGGGACGGATTCATCATTGCATGCGATGCGTCGGCGTGGCGGAGCGCGCGCTTGAACTGATGTGCAAACGCGTGCAGTCGCGCGTGGCGTTTGGCAAGACCCTCGCGGAACAGGGAACGATTCGCGCGGGCATCGCGAAATCGCGGATGGAGATCGACCAGGCGCGGCTGCTGACATTGAAGGCCGCGCACATGATGGACACGGTGGGAAACAAGACCGCGCGCACGGAAATTGCAATGATCAAGGTGGTTGCGCCGAACGTTACGCTGCGCGTGCTGGATCGCGCGATCCAGGCGCACGGCGGAGCGGGTGTTTCCGAGGATACGTTTCTCGCGAGCGCCTGGGCCAACGTGCGCACGCTGCGGCTGGCAGACGGACCCGATGAAGTGCACACCGAATCGATCGCGAAATGGGAGCTTGGGAAATGGGGCAAGCCCCAGCCGCAATCGACCACGCAATAGTTGCCGGCCCATTTCAAGCGCAGAACATGTCTTCGATGGAGGTGCGATGGCGGTGCTCGGAGTTGAGACGCTCGAGGCATTAAAGCAGTACGTCGGAAAAGAAATCGGCGTCAGCGAATGGCTGGCCGTTACCCAGGAACGAATAAACCAGTTTGCGGAGGCGACCGAGGACCGGCAGTGGATTCACGTAGATCCCGAACGTGCCACGCGCGAATCACCTTACCATGCGACCATCGCTCATGGATTCCTGACCCTTTCGCTCATCAGTCGTCTCATGAAGGATGCGATTCGAATTGGCAGCGGCATTCGGCTGGCAGTCAATTACGGACTGAATCGGGTGCGCTTTCCTTGTCCCGTGCACGCAGGCTCAAGAATTCGTGGCCGTTTCAGCTTGCTTGCCATGCGGGATTGCGTAGACGCCCGGGAAGTTGTGCTTTCCTGCTCCGTGGAATGCGAAGGCAGTGAAAAGCCGTGCTGCGTAGCGGAGTGGATTGTACGGTATTACAAATGAGCAGCGGCCGAGGGGAGATTCGAGTTGCGGATTCGTCCGGCGAAAACAGCGAACTTGGCGGCTAGATCTTCCCTGATTGTGCGCTTTGCCAGGAATGCCGCAAAAGAGTGCGAACAACTTCCGGCATGACGGCAAAGCGGGAATCTCTCGTCAGTCCAACGTGGAAGCGGTAATAAATCTGCTGCACGATGACCGCGACCTTGAAGCGCGCAAAGACTACGTAGAAGACCATATTCGAAACATCGCGGCCCGCGGTTTGCGCGTAGCGCTCCACCAGCTCGTTCCGCGTCATGCAGCCGCGATAGGCGGTCGGCCCCCAGCGCAATTTCTGCAAGTCCTCCGAGTCGCCCGCCTCCACCCAATAGGCCAAAGTAGTTCCCAGGTCGCTGAGCGGGTCGCCGAGCGTGCACATCTCCCAATCCAAGACGCCAATGATTTTGGTGAGGTCCTCCGGATGGAGAATGACATTGTCAAATTTGTAGTCGTTGTGAATGAGCGTGGCGTAACTCGAAGAAGGCATGTTCTGCTGCATCCAAGACGAGACTCGATCGACCTCGGGGAGATCGTGAGTTTTCGATCCGTGGTAGCGTTCTATCCAGCCGCGAACTTGACGCTCGAGATAGCCCTGGGGCTTGCCGAGATCGGCGAGGCCGACCGCAGCGTAATCGATGCTGTGGAGATGCGCAAGATTGTCGATAAATGACCCGCAGAGTCTGTGAGCAGTGTCCGGGGTGAAGGGAAGGCCGGAGGGAGGATCTTTGCGAAGAATAATTCCACTGATGGGTTCCATTAGGTAAAACGGAGCGCCGAGGACCGAGGAATCGTCGCAGTAAAGGAGAACCTTGGGCGCGGGCCGATAGGCATGGTGAAGTTTTGAGAGGACGTGGAACTCGCGCTCCATGTCATGAGCCGACTTGACTTTGCTGCCGAAAGGAGGTCGGCGCAGGACCATTCTTCGACGACCAAGCTCGACGCAATAGGTGAGATTCGAATGACCGCTGGGAAATTGCGAGACGCTCGGATGTTCTGCCTCACCGGGAAAATGCGAACGCAGAAAAGACTCAAGCTTACTGACGTCGAGCTCCTCCCCGGCCCGGAGGGAAGTGGGTCTGTCGCGGAAGTCGGTCATTTTCGTCTGTACTCGCACCTACCTGTAAGTGAGCAGGGATTCATCGTCCAGATGAGGAAATACGTTAAAGGAGCTGAGCGTAAACCGATCGGCCGAAAATAAGAATTCGCTGAACGAACAGTTTCGAGACATCCAGGCGACACGCAGAGTGTCTTCGGCGGAAAGATGCAGAGCGCGCTTGACGGCCACACTGATGGGGCCACCGGAGGTGAAGATGGCGTCGCTTTCCCCTTTGCAGGATTTGACAAGAAACGCCGATAGGGCCCGATTCACACGGGCGCAAAAGTCCCGCCAGGACTCCGCAGTGGGTGGCCTAATCCCACCGCCGACCCACATCGAGATTACCGCCTCGAACAAGCGCTGGAAACTAGCACGTTTGGCTACATCGTCGCTTGCGCATTGCAGGGCGCTATGCAACTCTCGAATCTTGGGATTATTTGCAAGCAGTTCAGGAAGACTCTCGGAAAGCACTGCTTCTCCCTGGAATTCATCGAATTCACTAGCGATCGTCGGGGGAGGGAAGTCGCGGCCGGCTTTCCGATAAGCCTCGCTGACGAGTTGTGCGGTGTGCCGATGGCGGATCGCCGGTCCACTGCAGACGCGGTCAAAAAAGACGTTGCGGTGAGCCCAGTATTCTCCGAGCAGGCGAGCCTGCTTTTCTCCTAGTGCGGAGAGCTGGTCGTAGTTTTGCGATAGAAACGCGGCCTGCGCATGACGAACTAAATATAAACGCCCCATCCGCCACCCGAACAAAGAGTGTGCTTGAAGCAGAAAACATTGTCACGGCCTCTTCAAAACAAACCCGCCATTTGAAAGTTACGTTGCTCCTTGCTGTAGACGGCGAAAGTCTTTCCCTGTGCGGCCAGCTGGTTGAGCAAAGGCGCGGGCTCCCAGAGTTCCCCGTGCAGCTTGTGAAATTCAAGAACGCGGCTGTAGACATTCTTGAGGTCAACGGTATCCGCGTACCACATTGGTCCGCCGCGATGAGCGGGGAAGCCATAGCCGTTGATGTAGATGATGTCGATGTCCCCGGAGCGCAGTGCGTAGCCTTCTTCGAGGATGCGCGCGCCTTCGTTTACCAAGGCGTAGAGGCAGCGGTCCACAATTTCTTCGCGGGAAATCTGCCGCTGAGGAATTTTCGCTTCCGCCGCCCATTTTCTTACCAGAGCGGTTACTTCCGGATCGGGGACGGCGCGCCGATTTTCGTCGTATTTGTACCACCCCGCTCCGTTTTTTTGGCCGAATCGCCCCATTTCGCAAAGGCGGTCTCCCGCGAAGGGCTGGCGAATGCCGGGTTTCTCAAGATGTCGGTGCTCCTTGCGAATTCGCCAGCCAACATCGAGTCCCGCGAGGTCTCCCACGGCCAGCGGTCCCATGGCCAAGCCGAAATCGTAGAGCGCGCTGTCGACTTCCTCAACGGTCGCTCCTTCTTCCAACAGAAATACCGACTCCCGCATGTAAGGATGGAACATGCGGTTGCCCACGAAGCCGCGACAGTTGCCGACCAGCACGCCGACCTTGCCGAGCTTCTTGGAAAGCTGCATACAAGTGGCGATGACTTCCTTGCTGGTTGCTTTGCCTCGAACGATTTCCAGCAAGCGCATGACGTTCGCGGGACTGAAGAAATGCGTCCCGATGACAAACGGCGGCCGACTGGTCGCGGATGCAATCTCGTCGATATTCAAGGTGGACGTGTTGCTGGCGAGAATGGCACCGGGCTTGCAGATCTTGTCGAGCTGCGCAAAGACCTCTTTCTTGAGCGCCATGCCTTCGAAAACCGCTTCGATGACCAGATCCACACTCGCAAATCCGTCCAGGCTTAGGGTTGGCTGGATTAGCTTGAGTCGCTCCTCCACAAATTGCTCCGTGAAGCGGCCGCGTTTGACGGAGTTGGCGTAATTCTTTTGGATATTCGCCATGCCCCGGTCGAGAGCGGCCTGATCTGCTTCTTTGACCAGCACCGGAATGCCGGCGTTAGCGAGCACCATGGAAATCCCGCCGCCCATCGTGCCGGCGCCAACCACGCCGGCGGTCTTGATTGGAATCAGCGACGCGTCTTTCGGTATGTCGGGGATTTTTGCAACCTCGCGCTCGGCGAAGAAAACGTGCATGAGAGCCTTGGCTTGCAAAGAGACGAGGCAGTCGGCGAAAAGCTTCTGTTCGACTTGACAACCAACCTCGAACGGCATTCGTGTTGCGGCTTCCACGGCGTCAATGGCGGCGAGCGGGGCTATCAGCCCGCGGTATTTCCTGCGGGCATTTTCACGAGCCGCGGCGAAGATGGGAGCATTTTGCTCCGGCGCGCCAAGCTTGTTATTGCGTTCGCGTGTTTTTGGAAGGGGCTTCGCTACGATCTCGTGAGCAAAAGCCAGTGCGCCGGTCAACAGATCGCCCTCGATGAGTTTGTCAATGATGCCTAATTCGAATGCTTCTGGTGCGGCCATGGGATTGCCGTCGGAGCACATCTCGACCGCCTTGGCGATGCCCGCGAGCCGCGGCAGGCGTTGGGTTCCCGCAGCGCCGGGGATGATACCGAGCTTGACTTCGGGTTGACCGACCTTCGCGCTTCGAACGGCAACGCGGTAATGACAGGCCATGGCAATTTCCATCCCGCCGCCCAATGCCGTTCCGTGAATGGCAGCGACGACGGGCTTGCTGCAATCTTCGATTTTCGAAAGCAGAGCAAGCAGACCGGCCCCGCGTGGCTTTCCCAAAGCCATCTTGGCAAGTTCCTTGATGTCCGCGCCGGCAATAAAAGTACTGCCGCCTCCGATCAGAACGGCAGCTTTCAGCCCGTCGTCTTTGTGCAGCTGGTCGATGGACTCAGAAATCCCTTCCGGGACTCCAGGACTCAACGCGTTTACCGGCGGATTGTTGATGGTGATGACGCCGATGTTCCCGGACTTCGTAAATTGAACAAGATCTCCCATGACCGCCTCTCGACTTGTCTCAATTAGATCCGTCTTGATTAAACTACTCTAAGCCCTCTGTGCCGAAAGCGCCTCGACGTCAATAGTCAGCCGCGCGAGCCGCTCGCGATGAAAAGTTGCATCACCAAACATGGTCTCGGAAGCTTTCGCGCGCCGGTAATACAGGTGAAGGTCGTTTTCCCAGGTGAAGCCCATGCCTCCGTGAACTTGGATTCCGCGATTGCTCACCGTGCGGCTCGCGTCGCTCGCGTAAAGCTTGGCGATGGAAACAGCAGCGGCGGCATCCGGAGCGTGGTGCTCGAGAGCCCAGGCCGCGTAGTAAACCGCGGAACGGGCGCTCTCCGTTTCGAGGTACATGTCGGCGCACTGGTGCTGCACGGCCTGAAAAATGCCAATGGGTTTGCCGAACTGTTTGCGCGTTTTCGCGTATTCCACGGTGATATCGAGCGTGCGGTGCATTCCGCCTACCATTTCGGCGGCAAGGGCGGCCGTGGCGATAGCACGGGGCCTCGACAAGGCGGTGGTTTCACCAAGCTTTTCTGCCGGTGTGTTGTCGAATTGTAAGGAATAAAGTTTGCGAGTGAGGTCCATGCCGTGCATCGGCTCGACTCGGATGCCCGGTGCTTTCGAATCGACGAGGAAAACACCGTTTCGAGCGACAACCAAAATCCAATCGGCAACGGCGGCGTCCGGGACAAACAACTTTTCGCCTTGCAACCTGTCGTCGATGGCTGTTAGGCGCACGTCGGCAAGGTCCCAGCTCCCTTCAGCCTCAAGAAATGCGACTGTCGAGCGCCGCTCTCCACGGCAGATAGGCGCGAGGTGCTTCTTTTTTTGATCTTTTGTGGCGAGGGCGTCCACGAGAGCTCCCGCCATGACTACGCTGGAGAAAAAAGGGCCCGGAAGCAGCGCGCGGCCGGCTTCTTCCATCAACAAGATCAGCTCGACAATGCCAAGGCCGACACCGCCCAATTCTTCCGGGAAAATAATACCGGTGTAACCCTGTTCGGCAAGCTTGGCCCACAATTTCGCATCAAATGCGGTGTCGGTCTCCATAAGACGACGGACTTCCGCGATGGGGCACTCGCCCGCGAAGAATTTACGGGCGCTGTCGCGAAGGAATTCCTGGTTTTCATTCAATCCAAATTGCATGGCAAGATCCTCAATAACTTCGTGGCAGACCGAGGACGAAGTGCCCGATGATGTTGCGCTGGACTTCGGAAGTACCGGCTTCGATGGTATTTCCGCGCGAACGGAGATAACCGTAGGACCAGATGCCTTTGTCAATGGCGCGGGCGTCGCCGCCGGCCAGTTGGCCATAGGGTCCCAGCAGTTCCTGGGCGAGCTGTTGCAGGCGCTGGTTGAGTTCGCTCCAGAACAGTTTTTGAATGGAGCCCTCCGGACCAGGTGCGCCCGCAGCTGTGATGCGGCTGAAGGCGCGCAACTGGTTCAAGCGCATGATTTCGACTTCGGCATAGCATTGAGCGAGTTTTTGCCGAAGGACGGGATCCTGCGACGCCGGCCGGCCATTGTGCTCGGTGACCCGCGAGAGTTCGATCAAGCGGTTGATATTGCGCTTGAAAATCAGGATGAGACGCGCGCCGTAAGCTCCGCGCTCGTGCATGAGGGTGCTAACAGCTACGTTCCAGCCATCGTTCACCTTGCCGAGAACGTTCTCCGCTGGAACATGCACATCGCGGAGGAAAATCTCGTTGAATTCGCTCTCGCCGGTCATCTGTCGCAAAGGGCGAACCGCGACGCCGGGTGATTTCATATCGACAAGAAGAACTGTGAGACCTTTGTGTTTGGGAGCCGTTGGGTCCGTGCGCACGACGAGCTCACACCAATCTCCCACCCAGCCGTAGCTGGTCCATACTTTCTGACCATTGACGATATAGTGTCCATCCTCAAGCCGGGCTTCGGTTTGCAGCGCGGCAAGGTCAGATCCCGCATTCGGTTCGGAAAAACCCTGGCACCAAATCTCTTCCGCGCTGAGAATCTTCGGAATGAAGCGCTTTTTCTGAGCGCCGGTTCCGTAAGCGATGATCGTTGGGCCGATCAGGCCCAGACCGAGAGCATTGGCCATCGGCGGGGCTTCAAGACGCGCCATTTCTTCCCAGAACATCGCTTGCTGCATCAATGTGGCGCCGCGGCCACCATATTCTTTGGGCCAGGAAACTGCCGCCCAACCGCCTTCATGAAGTTTTCGCTGCCAGGCCCTCAAGTACGGGAAGGATTCCTCCAGCGGCTTTTCGCGCCATTCGGCCCGGTCCTTGGGAACGTTGGCCTGCAACCAGGCGCGGAACTCGTCGCGAAAGGCGAGGTCTTCCGGAGTGAGGTTCAAATCCATTTTTTCCTGCGCTCCTTTGTTTTCACCGCGCAACGCGGGCTAGTCGTTTCGCGCAGCTTGCTTCGCCGCAGTCTCAGGAGAACTACTCCGCGGCTCTGACGACGCGTCGCTTGTTCCCGGCGAGGAAAACTCCGGGCGAATCGTATCTCTGCCGTGCCAATATTTCTTTCGCAAATCTCTTTTCAAGATTTTTCCAGTGCCTGTTCTTGGCAAGCTCTCCAGGTACTCGACCGAGCGCGGGCACTTGTAATGGGCGAGCCGCGCACGGCAATGATCGATGAGCTCGCTCTCATTGGCGCGGGCGCCCGGCTTTAGCACTACCAGCGCCTTCGGCACTTCTCCCCAGGTCGCGTCCGGCACAGGCAAAACCGCGGCTTCCAGAACCGCCGGGTGCGAAAGAAGAACTTTCTCCACTTCGAGTGACGAAACGTTCTCGCCGCCGCTGACAATGATGTCCTTTTTGCGATCGACAATGAGGATGTAGCCTTCCTTGTTCCAGGTGGCCATGTCGCCGGTGTGAAACCACCCGCCACGGAGCACTTCCGTCGTTGCTTCGGGCTGCCTCCAATAACCTTCGAGGACGCCATCGGTACGGGCAATGATTTCACCCATCGAATGTCCGTCGCGCGGCACATCCTGGTCGTTCGCGTCAACGACGCGTAGTTCGACGCCGGGAATGGCGTAACCGGTCATCGACTGCCCGACATATCGCTGCTCGCCTTCCCAGTGAACTTCCGGCTTCATGGGAGAGATGGTCAACACCGGCGCGGTTTCCGTCAGGCCGTATCCTGAAAAACAGGCGCAGCCCAGGTTTTCTTCCACTTCGCGGATTAAAGTGGGTGACGACGCGGCGCCGCCGAGGGTAACTCGCTTCAAGCTACTCAAGTCATACTTCGAACGCTCCGGACAATTCACCAGGGCGGTGGCCATGGCCGGGACCAGGCTGCAATGGTGGACACGCTCGGCTTCGATGAGCCGAAAAACTTCGAGCGGGTCGAATTTCTGAATCATGACGTGCCTGCCGCCAAGCAGCGTCAGAAAGTGGGCGACGCCCCAGCCGTTGGCATGAAAGAGCGGAATGGTGTGCAGTTCTACGGATTCATTGTCGGTGTGCAGAGCCAAAGTAGCGTTGAGGGCGTGCAAGTAGATGTTTCGGTGCGTCAGCATCACCCCCTTGGGCTCGGCGCTGGTACCGCTGGTGTAAAAGAGCTCGGCAAGAGAGTTTTCATCGACCTGCATGATGTCAGCGCGATACGCGGGAGCGCTGGAAAGGAGCGCCTCGAAGTTAGGCGCGGAGGTCCAACCGGCTTGAGGGACGCTGTCGAGAGAGTAGAAGGTTTTGACAGTTGTAAGTTTGGAGCGAAAAGATTCGACCAATTCGAGGAAATGGCACTGCAGGAAGAGCACGCACGCGCCGGAGTCATTCAGGATATAAGCAAGCTCTTGCGGAGCAAGCCGAATGTTCAGCGGCAACAGAACGGCTCCCGCTTCGACGACACCGTAATAAGCTTCGAGCAGGCGATGGCAGTTGGTGCTCAGAAAGGCCACGCGGTCGCCAGGCCGAACGCCGGATTCACGCAAGGCGCCTGCAAGCCGGCCTACGCGCGCGGCAAATTGCGTGTAGGTAAACCGCTCTTTTCCACACACCACTGCGGTTCGTTGCGGATACTGCTGCTCGGCGTAGCGGAGAAAGCGAATCGGTGTCAGCGGAACGTTCATCGCCGGTGGCGCCTGGGGTCAGGCGGTTTGCCCTCCGTCAACCACTAATACATGCCCGGTGACAAAATTGGAAGCATCCGAGGCAAGAAAAACGGCGGCGCCCTTCAAGTCATGGTCGCTGCCAAAGCGGCCAAGAGGAATTTTCTTCAGAAAGGCGTCCCGATTCCTTTCGATCATCACCTCGGACATACGCGTGGGAAACCACCCAGGGGCGATGGCGTTCACCTGGATGTTGTGAATGCCCCACTTACAGGCCAGATCCTTGGTAAAGGCGATGACACCGCCTTTGCTGGCGTGATACCCAATGGCCTGAAACTCCGCCGGCGCACCTCGCATGCCCGCTACCGAGGCCATGTTAATAATCTTCCCGCGGCGTTGCCGCACCATGAATCTTCCGACGGCCTGAGAAAACAGGAATGTGCCGGTCAGATTCGTCTCGATGACTTTGTTCCAATGCTCCAAGCGCATTTCCTCAACGGGGGCGCCCCAGGCGGTACCGGCATTGTTGATCAACACGTCGATGCGGCCGAACTCGGAAGCAGCTTGCTGCACAACATCGCGAATTTGGTCCAGATCCTTGACGTCGCAGGCAAGTGCCAGCGTTTTGACGCCGAGTTGTTTTAACTCTTCAGCGGCTTGCTCGCAGCGTTCTTTCTTGCGCGCGCAAAGCACCAGGTTTGCCCCCATTTCTGCCAGGCCCTCGGCCATTTGGCGTCCGAGGCCGATCGAGCCTCCGGTGATGATGGCGACGCGCCCAGACAGATCGAAAAGCTTCTTGGTATTCACCCGGATGCCTTGACTTGAAGCGGTCTTCTTCGCAAGCACTCTGCAATTTTCATGTCAATGGCAATCCTGGCGACGCAGCGTTCTCATCCGCTGTCCGTGCCTGCGGCTAAGCCGCTCGGTTGCTCGTTCAGAAAGTAAGCCGCAGACCCAGCTGAATTTCTCGTTTTGGAAATGCCGACGTAAAGCCGAGCGGTTGGCTCGGCGATAAGAACCTGCTTCCATGTACGTTGAAAGTGGTGAAGCCCGGCGCAAAGCCGAAAAGGGGCCCCACTTCGTTGTTTACGCTGGCAAAATTCGTGTGGTTCGCGATGTTGAACCCTTCCGCGGTGAGCAATAGTGTGGCCTTTTCCTGGATTTTGTGATGCCAGCTCAGGCGCATGTCGAAGGCGGTGTAGCTCGGCCCGAGGCCGGTGTCGCGGCCAGCGCCAATAGGCCGCTGGTTGGTGGTGTGATTATTTCCGTTGACCTCGCCGCCCGCAAGCAGGTTGAAGGGGTGCCCGCTGTTGTAAGAGAAGATCGGAGCGAGCTGGAAGCCCGAGATGACCGGGCTCTTCCACGGGCTATCAAACACGCCGGCGATGACCACTTTATGGCGCTCATCGAACGCCGAGAGGCCGCGGTCCAGGCCCAGATTGGTCGGGTCCTGCGGTCCGTAGTCACTGTTGAAATCCGTGGAGGTGTCGAAACCTTTGCTGTAGGTGTAATTCCCCAAAAGCGTGAAGGAATTGCTGAAGCGCTTCTTAACTTCCAGGATTCCCCCCTCGTAAAGCGCCGACGCTGCAGCCGTGTACTGGTTGTTCTGCACAATCAACGGGTTCACAAAACAGGCGAAAGGATTTGCGCACGGGTAGCCGGCGGTAAGGACACTCTTGCCTGCGTTGGGGCCGCTGACAATTACCTCTTGGCCACCGAGCGGGTCGGCCGGCGCTGCGCAGGTCTGCTGCCCCGAGGGAGGCACACACCCATTCCAGTTGCGGTACTGGATGATCTTTCCATTCGCGAGCGGCGCAGCTGTGAACGGTGCTTGCAGGAGGTTAGTGTCAATCGCGACTGGGAGCCGGAGCGTGTGCGAGTATATACCGCTCAGAGAGATGGAGAAGCCGGCAGCGATTTCACGTTCAATGCCCAACGAAGCTTGCTGCGAGTAGGGCGGCTTATAGTTCGGCGGATTGCTGAATAGCACGGTCAGCGGCGAAAGCGGGCCGCTGTTCGCGACAAAGATACCGAACTTCGCTACGTCCGCGGGCGTGATGCAAGCGGCGTTGCCGGGCGCGGGAGTGGTGCATTGAATCAGCCCCTGAGCGAAGAGCCCCTGGAACACTTGCGGGGCGGTTTGCAGCGTCGGGGCAAAGGGCGTTGGAGAGATCGGATCCACATAAATGGAAATAAACCGCAGGCAAGGGCTCGTGCCCGTCCCGGGAACGACCGCCACCGGTCCAAAACTTATACCGCATGTCCCCACGACGTTATTCACTTGATCGGGAACTTGGGATTTGTTGTTCTGGTTCTCCACAGTACTGTAGTTTTTGTTCAGAACTCCCAAGCTCAGGTCCACCTGGGGAATCTGCGTATCGATGGGCCCGAAGAAAATCCCGTACCCGCCACGGATCACCGTCTTGTGGTTTTTGAACGGGTCCCAGGCAAAGGAAACGCGAGGCCCAACATCTTTGTAGTACGTGTTGAGAGGCAGATACCCGGAATCGACTTCGTAGCGAAGTCCGTAGTTGAGAGTAAAATTTGCGGCCATACGCCACGAATCCTGCAGGTAGACGGCAGTGTATGGCCGCGTATAAGCGGGGTAGTCGGCGTTCCCAAAACCCTGCTGGAAGACCTGAGGCGCGCCGAAATTGGCGGACTGCAGAGAATTGAGCAGCGCGGAATTCACGGAAGAAGGAAGCTGACAGGCGACCGGCGTGGTCAGGCAAGGACTCAGCAGGTTTCCCGGCAAAGAGCCGAACACAAAACGGCCGGGGAAGAAAGTATGAGACTCGCTGTGATTCCCGCGGAGCAACTCGGAACCGCCAAATCTCAAGGAGTGCGTCCCGCGGGCCAACGTAAAGTTGTCGGCAATCTCGGTGCGCCGGGTGATGGTGAAGTTTGGCAAGAAGATGTTGGTCCCCAGATTGTTGATGAATCCGAAGATTTGCAGTCCTACTTGTCCCGGCTCGTTGGGAATCACATTGAAGCTGTCGTAATTCCACTGGATCCGGAACTCGTTCTGCGTCTTCGCACTAAACGTGTGGTACCACCCGAGCTGAATGTTGTTGTCGTAATTGTGGATCGAGCTGCCCGCCGAAAAGCCTGTCAGGGATTGCACATCCGGGTTTTCCTCGAGATCGTGGCCATACCGATAGCTCAGATAGAGCTGGTTGTTTTCGCTAAAATGATGGTCCACGCGCCCCGAGGCAAGGTACTGGCGGGTGTTGTAGTTGAACACGCCTCCGTTGTTTTCAAACTGGTTTACCAGGAAGGCGCTCAAAGGAGAAGTAGCGGGATTGAGGGTCAAAGTTCCACCAAGAATCGCGGCGCAAGTGCCGGCGGGCACATTGGTGGTCGGATTAGGGGCGGGTAAGCCGAGTTTTGCCGCGACGGCAGCACCAACGGGGCCGCTCAGGCAAGGGACGCTGGGGTTGCCCGACTGAGTCGCCAGGGCCTCGAGCCCGCCAATAACCGGCTGTTGCGTGGCATCGGGACGAAGAGTGCTCGTGCTCGTCAGCAACGGCACGGCGTTTTGCGAGTTTTGCAGCAGGCCCTCGAACGAGCCGAATAAGAAGGTCTTGTCTTTCTTGATGGGAAATCCGAGCGTACCGCCGTATTGGTACCGGCTTAGGGAGTTTTTGATCGGGCTGCCGGTCGTGTCGGCCGCCAAAGGGTCGAACACTTGGCCGGGTTGCAGCGCCTGGCTGAAGGCAAAGGGATCGCGCGCGTCCATTGCGTCGTTACGGAAATAGCTGTAGAGACCTCCATGCACTTCGTTGGTGCCTGATTTCGAGATAATGTTAATCGAGGCGCCGCTCGCACCGCCCAGGTCCGCGCCGTAGTTGCTGCGATTGACCTGGAACTCCTGGACAGCGTCTTGGCCGACGGTGAGGCGAACGCCACCCGAATCCCCATTGGCCTCGCCTCCGTCGACGGTGACGCTGTTGCCGCGGCCGTTACTGCCGTAAAAGGAGAGACCGCTTTGCGGCGTTTGCTTGACGCGAAAATCCTGATCGTCGGCTAGCCGCGTGGAATTGGAAACGCCCGGCATCAGCAATGTGAAGGTAAGGTAGTCGCGGCGGTCGATCGGCAGGTCGGCGATGTACGTCTGCGTAAGGGTATTCGCTTGGCTTCCTCTCTCGGTCTCGACGACGGGAGACTCGGCACTCACTTCCACCTGCGACGACATTCCCGACAATTTGAGACGAAGGTCGAAGACCAGCGTTTGCCCCACGGTCAAGACCACGCCGGCAGCTATCTCGGTTTGAAAACCCGCGTGTTCCACACTGACCTTGTAGCTTGAGGGGGGCAGGCCGGACACGCGGTAGAAACCATGTTCGTCGGTCATCGCGCTGCGTTCCACGCCCTTCCCAGGATCCGTCGCCGTTACTTTCGCCTTCGGCACTCCGGCGCCGGTCGGATCGGTGACCGTTCCGGTCAGGTCCGCCGAGGCCCCCACACCCTGTGCAGGCGTTGCATGGCTACCGGGAAGCAAGTACGCCGCAAGGACCGCAACTGCTAACAAAGTCGACTTCATAGCTCCTCCTGGTTCATGAGGCGGCGAGACGCTGGTTTGTCGGGAATCCAGGCGTATCGTCCCCTATCCATTACCCTGCACCAACGGCGGGCTCGAACTCTGCCGCCATGTCCTCGACTAGAATGGAAGCCCAACAACGAGCGGGGATCGGAGCGTCGCGAAGATTTCGATCCCGCGTTCCCGGGAAGAAGCATCCAAGATTGTGATAGTCGGTATCACATTTTACGAACTAACGTCAATACGAAATTTAGAAACGGCGGAATTGCCAGAATCCGCGCACCTCGAAGCAGCTTCCGGTCGATCGACTTAGGCGAATTGACTGTCAAGTTTTTGAGACCCTGGACTCGAAACGCGCCGAAGAGGCCGCCCCTAGGAAAAAAAGAGCACCACCCGGCCCGGCACTTGCCCTTGACGCAGTCGATCCATGATCCGATTTACATCGGACAAGGGATGTGTAGTGACGTGACAGTGAATTTTTCCCCTCCCGGCTAGCGCCAGCACTTCGCGGAGGTCCTGGCGTGTGCCGACCGCACTCGCTTGGATGCGCACTTCTTTGGCAGCCATGAGAATCGGCGGGAAAGATATATTTTCCGCCGGCAAGCCGACAGCAAGAAGGGTTCCCGCTGGACGGACACACGCAAACGCTGTGTCATAAGCAACTTTGGCCGCGGAAGTGACCAGCGCAACGTGAACACCGCCGTTTGCGCGCAGCGCTTTTGTGACGTTCGTCGAAGCGGCGTTTAGGCAGGTTGCTGCGCCCAGAGTTTCAGCAAGATGTAATTTTTCGTCGGCGACGTCAACGGCTATTACTTCGGCTCCCAGCTCTCTCCCGACTTGCACGGCAACGTGGCCCAGACCTCCGATCCCAAAGATCGCCAGCCGTTGTCCGGCAGAAATGCGAGCGTGCTTCAAGGCCCGATAGACCGTCACGCCGGCACAAAACAGAGGCGCGGCTTGCGCCGCCGACAATGCATCCGGAATCTTCACAGCGTGGCTTGCCGGGGCTTTGATAAATTCGGCGAAGCCGCCATCTACCGTCACGCCCGTAATTTTCTGCCGTGCGCAAAGATTTTCGCTTCCTTCACGACAGAATTCGCATTCGCCGCAGGTCCAATAAATCCACGGGACGCCGACTCGGTCACCAATCTGAAATTCTCGAACCGCTCCGCCCTTTTCAACGACGCGGCCGGCGATTTCATGCCCAGGTATCAAGGGCATTTTCGTAAGCGAGGTGAACTGAGGCCAGTCTCCATCCGCGACGTGCAGGTCGGAATGACAAACACCACAAGCTTCCACTTGGATGAGCACTTCGTTCGCGTCCGGCAGCGGGCGGACGATCTCCTCGATCACAAGAGCTTTTTTGAATTCATGCAGGACAGCGGCCTTCATGGCTTCTGTTTCGAGGACAAGAGCACGCCATCGCGGACCGAACATGCCAGGTGCAAACGATGCTTGCCTCGGATGAATGTGAAGTGGAGGAGGGAAGGAAGCAAGCCACTCTCCGCTCGGGGCTTACGCTTGTACGCCCTTAAGAAAAAACGCAAGTGCGCTGCGGACTCGTTCGCTCAAACTGTGTGGCCCGGAAAGGTCCACAGCCCAGCGTCGGACCACAGTCGTATAGAGTCCCTCCATGAACTCCGCGAGATGCGCCACCGGAAACGCCTTTGTGATTTCACCGCGCTTTTGGCCTTCGGCGAGGATTTCCCTCAGCAGGCTTACCGCAATTTCTTCGGGCCGCCGCATTTCAGGGGAGCGCACGGGATCCATCGCTCCGGAAAGCACCACGGCTCTCCACAAAGGCCGGTCCGATTCCACTTCGCGGGCCATGCCCTCATACATTCGCCACAACCGTTGCGCCGTTGTGACATCGCTCGAAAGTTCCGTCTCGAGATGCTCCTTGATACAGCTGAAACCGCGGCGGCCGACCTCGCGCAGCACGCCATCTTTGCTTGGAAAATAACGGAAAAAGGTGGGCTGGCTGATTTCGAGGATCTGGACGATGTCCTCGACTCTGGTATTCTCGTAACCGTGCTTGCGGAACAAGCGAATCGACGTGTCAATAATCTGCTGACGCAGCCGCGCTTTTTTGCGCTCACGGAGGCCCAGGGGTTCTCTGCTGTTTGGTCCCGCGACTCGGGAAAGGCGTCTCTGTTGCCCTGACTTTGCGAGACTTCGGGCCGCTGCGCCCCTTGTGACAAGCGGCTCATTTCGGGCGACTCTCCTTCGCCGCATTTTCGGTTGTTCTCCTCGACGGTGTGAAGCGCTAAAATCACTCTCACGACAAAATTGCAAGAGTTACTCTAACATGATAGAAGCTTACGTCAAGTTGGGTTCCTTCCCGTGAGATTCGATCGACCAGGGTTGGGATTATTGATGATATTTTAAGGAGAGCTTATCGGCCGCGAGAACGGCAAGCCGCCTGAAGAGCACCTCTGCGTGAGCTTCTTTTTCATCCGCCGGCTGTTTCAAATGCTGTTCGACCTCTGATTCCATACCCGCGAGCTCTTTGGTTGGCACGGTATCACCCAAATGTTGAAAAAGCATTTTGTGGGCTCGCTTTCGTTCCATCACTTCGAGTCCATCCAGAATCTGGCGGTGTGAGGTTCCCTCCCAGATCGCTAGAATCATTGCTTCGCGAAACCAGCGCTCCACGCCATACTCTGCCAGAACGCCGAGCCCGCCGTGCACCTCCATCGCCCATTTCGCCGTGTCGGCAGCGAACTCGGCGGTCCAATATTTCGCCAGGTGGGCTACTAGCCGGAACAAGTGATAGCGTTCGGAATATGGCGGCCGTTCCATCCATACCCCGTCCAGGAGCCGGACAGCTTCCCACGCCAGGGCAAACGCAGATTGAAGCGCATTTAGGCGGCTTTCAAATTGACGCCCAAGGAGTGGATGATCGAGAATCCGCTTGCCAAACGCGCTGCGACGCTCCGCATACTCGAGCGCATCGGCCATTGCGCGCTGCGCCAGCGCAACGCTGACCACACTGTTGGCAACGCGCGAGAGGTTCAAAACCTCCAAAATCAGATAGATTCCTGAGTCCGTCGAGCCCAGTAAGTATCCCTGGCTGTCTCGCAATTCCACTTCTCCGGTAGGAACCGAGCGTGTGGCGATCTTGTCTTTCAATCGGCGAACGAAGTAATTGAGACTGCCGTCTCTGTGATAGTGAGGCACCAGGAAGAGCGCCAGCCCGCGCACGCCCGGCGAGGCTCCCTCCGGCCGAGCGGCCACAACGGCCAACTCCGCTCCAGCGTTGCTTGCAAAGTACTTGTCGCCTGTAAGCAGCCAGCAGTCGCCGGCAGGCCGCGCGATGGTCTTTACGCTCGCGCCCAAATCGGACCCACCATCGATCTCCGTCATCCACGTCGCTCCTTGCCATGAGCTATCGTCCTTCCGCAAGAGGTGTGGCGCGAACTGCGCCTGCAGCTCAGTGCTCCCATATTTCGCAAGAGGAACAGCCGTACCGAGCGTCACCGTGTACGGACAACAAACTCCGGGATCGAAGAACGAAATCGTGTAAATCAATTGGTACGTCGCAAGGAGTGACTTTCTTTCCAGTGCACGCCAGACCACGCCGGATTGGTAGCCCCTTCGCAAAATCGCCTGGTATTCGCGAGGGTAGAGAATTTCATCGACGCGCCTTCCCGATTGATCGAACATGCGCAGCCATGGCGTTCCGGCGCGATCAATCGTGGCTGATATAGCGCGACCTTCGGCCTTCCACCACCGCTGCTCTGCTTCGAGAGTGTCGAGGTGCTCGATATCAGGAAGCCTGCTCTGCAAAAAGCTCAAAGGAAAACGCAGGGTATCGAGAACGGTCATGTGGGCGCATGTTAGGCCGCGCGGCCCAAGAACGTCAAGCGTGCAAGATGGCGCGGATGGCGCGTGTTTACATCAGCTGCTGCCCCGCCCTTCTCTGCATTCGACACCGCATCTTGCGTCAGAGTCACGTTTTCGCGCGCTCCAGTCAAGAAAGAAACGTGCTCTTTTCGGTCTCTCGCTTTCACCGCTTCGCGATGGCGCGCTTCCCGCTCTCTGTCAATTCGTAGAAATCGCCGCCGCACTCTTTTACCATGCCTACATTCAGCAATTCATCGATGGCGTCGAGCACGCGGCTCCGTTCTGCTGGCTCATTGCCGCCGGCTTCGAATAGGGCATGCAGATCGAGCCGTTCTCTCCCCAACTCGCCGAACATTCGCAAAACTCGTACCGAAAGTGGGTTCATCGTGGACCTCGCTCGCACAATCCGCTCTCCTGTAGGCTATACGACTCGCTGTGAAGTCTAGTCAAGGGAGAACAATATGCTCTCACGAGTGTGGGACCGGCCCTTGGAAGGAACGCTTTTCTGAATTTCTTGCAAAGCAGCTTACCTGAGGTCATTCGGCAGGTGTTTTTCGCTCAGCAGCTTAGCGAAATACAAACTCGCAGAGGGGGGCCGGAGGGGCAGAGAACGTCCAGTCAGTGTCGGAACACCGACAGAGCTCCGTCGGCTCTTTGCTCGCGACAACAAAATGGATACGGGGGAGTTGTGAGGAAGCCACAGGTCACGATGGCCCGGCGAATCTTTGCCCGGTGTGCTTCTCGACAACGTCTAGATTGAGGGAAATGCCGAGGCCCGGCCCGTTGGGCACGGCGAGCATGCCGTTATCATCGAGTTTCCACTTGTTCTCCACAAGGTCGTCGATAAAAGGCGAGCCGGGGAGGTATTCCACGATGTCCGTGTTCCGGCTTGCAGAGGCCAGATGAAGGTCGGCAGCCAAACCCAGGGCTGTGTTCCAGCCATGCGGAATAAAACGGACACCATTCTCTTCGGCCATCCACGCAATTTTGCGCTCTTCGCTGATGCCACCGACTTTCGTCACATCGGGCTGGACAATATCCAAAGCGCGGCCCTGGAGCCAAGGGACGAACGACTGCCGGCGGGTCAGCACTTCGCCGCCCGCGATGGGCACAGGCGAATTTTGCCGCAACAACGTGTAATCGGACAAATTGTCGGGAAGCAAAGGCTCTTCAAACCAATAGACGCCGAAGTCAGCCAACATCCGAGCGGTTCGCACCGCCCATTTGAAACTCTGGGGCCAGAAAGCGTTGCTGGCACCGGCGTCCACCATGAGCAGGCTTTCGGGACCAACGGCTTCGCGTGCTGCTCGTACAATCTGCTCGTCCATCGCGTTGCTTTGCCAGCCGAACGGTCCCCAGCCAATCTTAAATGCCCGAAAGCCTTCCTCGCGGATGGCCAACAGATGGTCTGCGAGTGCCCGCGGCTCGCGCATCAGCACGGAAGCATAGGGAAGAACGCGACTGCGGTAGCAACCGCCCAGGAGCCTGCCGACCGGCTGTCCAGTCGTCTTGCCCAGAATGTCCCAGAGAGCTATGTCGATCCCGCTGATGGCGTGGGTGACTGTTCCGCCGCGGCCCATCCAGAAGGTGTTGGCGTGAAGCTTCTCGCTGACGCGCTCCGGCTCTTGCGGATTTTCTCCGAGATACAGCGGTTCCAAAAGATGCAGGGCGGCCTCGACCAATTCGTCAGTGGCAAAGACCGAGCCCCATCCAGTGATGCCTTCGTCGGTAAGAACGGCAACGAGGGTGTGCACACAGTCCTGCGGCTTTATTTCGTTAGCCCATCCGCCTTCCGGTGTGCCGCCGCGCAGGCCGGCCGCTTTTATTTTGGTGATTTTCATGGCTCTATTGTCGTCCTAAAGGAATGCGTTCATACGCTGATGGATGCTTTTGCGAGAATACCGCCATCGCAAATAAAGTGTGATCCGGTGACATAAGAGGACTCTTCGGAAAGTAACCAGGCGACCGTGCGTGCAGGCTCCTGTGGCTGAGCTAAACGACCCAGGGGAATCTCTTTCGAGAGGATTTTGCGCATGTGCGGGATGCTCTTGGCGGGGACATTGCTCCACATCAGGCGAGTTTCCGTTGCTCCGGGGACAACCGCGTTCACGCGGATGCCGTAAGGAGCGTAATCAATGGCCATGCATCGCACGAGGGAGGAAATCGCGCCCTTGCTTGCACTGTACGCACCGCTCGCACCAGCCGCAAGGGCGACGAACCCCGTTGGCGAAGATGCGCACACGATGGAACCTGGCACGCCTGCGTGGCGCATTTTCCTGATAGCGTGCTTGCACGCGAAAAAGGTTCCGGTCAGATTGGTGTCCAGAACCCGTCGCCACGTCGCGGCGGGAAGTTCGTGTACGAGGCCTCCCAAATCAATGCCGGCACCCGTGAACAGGCCATAGGGAGCGCCGATTTTGTTGGAGACAATCTCAAAGGCTTTCTCGATTTGCTTTTCAGAGCTAACATCGCACGCGAGGCTCAAGGCGCACTTAGCGCCTTGTTTCATGGCTTCGGCGGCGGTCTTTTTTGCGGCTTCGGCATTTTTGTCGAGTATGGCGACGTTGTCGCGGCGCGCCGCGCAAAGAAGCACGACCGCGCGGCCAATGCCGTCTGCTCCGCCGGTGACGACGATCGTGCGTGTTTCGATTGATTTAGATGGCGCTTCAGACATTTTATGAAAAAGCGGTTCCTATTCCCAAGCCTATGCGTCGGGCTTTTCCGAGCCTTGGATTCGTTCCGGGTGACTTGCTTGGCTCGACTACTGTACCTTCGCGCCAGCCTGGTGAAAAGAGGGTTACAAAAGACTTTGCGTGTTTGAGGGAACGAACATGACGATAGCGATTTGGCCCGTGCGGGCAATTCTCTTGATGGGAACATCGCTTCTGCTGGCCGCGGCCGCGGAGAGTGGAACGTTAGAAGCGGGAGCGGCGAAGGTTGACATCACACCTTCCGCGGATGCCGGGCTGATAATGAGCGGGTATGCCGACCGCAAGGAGGGTTTCAAAGGCGTCCATGACCACATCTATGCCCGTGCCATTGTGCTTGGCGACGGCAGCAGACTGGCAACGTTAGTGGCGTGGGAGCTGATCGGTGTGCCCGACCCCGTTTGGGAGGAGCTGTCCCAGCGGATTGCTCGTGAGACGGGCATACCCAGCGAGTATCTGCTGCTTTGCGCCGTGCATGACCACAGCGCGCCGGCTCCCTTTGGGATGTACGGCAACGACTCTCCGAAGTCTGCGGCTTACACGAAACGGGTTGAGGATGCGACGGTCGCGGTTATTCGCAAGGCGAGAGAAAATCTTCAGCCAGCCAAAATCGGGATCGAAACTGGAAAAGCCTACGTGAATATCAACCGGCGCGAATACTCGCCTGACACCGGATGGTGGCTGGGCTACAACCCCGAAGGGCCGTCGAACAAAACGGTAACGGTCATCCGGTTCGACGCACCTTCTGGCAAGCCGATCGCTTTGTTGATCAACTATGCCGTGCATGCGGTTGTAATGGGAGGGGAGAATGATCAGATTAGCGGCGATCTGGCCGGAGCAACGTCGCGCTATGTCGAGAATTATTACCGCGGGAAGGCAGCAGACGCCCCGCGCAGCGACGCCGGCGTCGCGATCGCGCTACGGCCCGAGAAGACCAGCGAGAGCGTCGTAGCTTTGTGGACCAGCGGCGCCGCGGGGGACCAGAATCCTATTTCACTCGCGCGCGGGTCGGATTTCACGATGGTAGAAAGTCTCGGGAAAATTCTTGGCGAGGAAGCAGTACGCGTGGCGGGCGCTATCCACGCTACGAACCAGAACCGCATTTGGGGCAAGCAGCAGGCGATCGGTTGCCCCGGCAGGATGGTTGAACCGGGGTCCGTTGCCGCGTAAGGAATACCAGTGGCAGGACTCGGCTCCGGTGAGCATTCGTCTGAGCCTTTTGATGATAAACGATATCGTCCTGGCCGGCGTCTCGGGTGAGGCAATGACGATGATTCATGAACACCTCAAAAAGGAGTCGCCGTTCAGCCATACGGTGATGGTCACGCACGCCAACGGATCGAGCGGTTATATCCCGGATGATGCGGCGTTCGATCAGGTGAGCTACGAGATCACTACCACGAGGCTAAAGCCAGGCTGCGCCGAGAACGCGATCGTCAATAGTTTCTTGCAGTTGATCGGGCAAAGGTAGGAGCCGGCCTGTGGAAGGCGGGCCGGCACGCCTCCGAACAGGAGGTCCGGGCGCGCGGTTCATTCGCGCAGCGTGGCAACATTCGAGTATGCGGAATGGCCCGCAGCGTTCTCCGCGAGCACTCGGTAAGAGACCGGTCGCTTGTCGTGGGAAACTTGTTCGTCCAGAAACGAAGTCTCCGCGGCGGGCAATATCGCGACCGACCGCCACTGACCGTGTTCGCCGATACGGCGTTCGACGGAGACAGATTCCGGATTGCCCGCGTGCATCTTCCATGCGAGCCGAAGGCCCTCCGGTTCCTTGGCTAACGTCAGTTCGCTCGCGGCCTCGGGCAATTCCGTCCAATCAAAGTAACTTTCGTCAGCAATCGCCATGAGGCCGTCGAAAAGCGGCATCCGCTCGAGCGTGTCCGTGGTGCCGGGCTTCCAGGAGAGCGGGGTCCTTTCGCCCGAGGTGACGTCCACGAGCACGGGATGCTCGATGCCTGAGTCGCTTATCCGCAGGTTCACGTTTGCGGCAGCTGACCGATCTCCGGCCTTGCTAAGCACCGGCAGCCAGTAGGCAATGATGGCCCGGTTCTTCGGGGAACGGAATCCATAACCAAGGAGCGCGGGCGAAGTTGTTGCGCCCTCGCTGTGAACCTCGATAGCCGGATCAAACTTGGTATCGGAAAATAACGTGATCGTGTTCCGAAGCGCGGCAAAAACGGGCCGCGGCGTAAAGTCTTCCGGGCGAAACATGAGGCCGTGCAGCATGCCGAAGTCATCCGATTCGTTGCCATCCGTGGCCCCGACGATGAGCCAGACAAAGGTCCGAACTCCCGCGGCTCTGTCGGCAATTAAGCCGCGCGGGAGGTATTTCGTCTGAACCGATTCATCTGAGCCTTGCCAGGAAGGAATCGAATTGAACTCGTCGTTCCAGAAGACCAGGTCTTTTCGGATGCCGGGATAGTTGCGGACCATGTCGCGCAGTGCCTTAGGAGACTCGCTCGTATGCCGTTCGTCATCCATAGCCTCGGGATTTAGGTTTTGACCATAGTCCGGGTAAATATGGTAGGCGAACACGTCGATGCCCTCCCCGCACGCGCAGGCATCCAGCGCGCGTTTGGCAAACTTGCGATCCGCACCAGCCAGCCCGCCAAAAATAATCTTGGCGCTTGGGTCTGCGGCGCGAATCGCCGGGGCAACCGCTTTAAATAACCTGCCATACTCTTCCGGGCTGGGTGCCGGATTCCAGTAGTCAATGTTTGGCTCATTCCAGATCTCGTAGTACTGAGCGCGCCCACGGAAATGGTTGGCCATCCATCTTGCGTAATTGGAGAAGGCCTGAATTTGCTCGGGCGTCTTGGGCGGCCAGAAGACGGAATAGAGGCTGCGGTCGGGGTTGTGAAAACCGCCCGGCGCCGGCGTTACCGTCTGTGGAGCGCGTCCCGCAGGTGAAGTGTAAAGAGGGTTTCCGTAGAGCAACTGGATCTCGATGTGCACGCCGTTTTCCACCAGAGAGTCAATCTGGTCGTCGACTTCCTGAGCGATTGAGTATTCTCCGCGTTTGCGCTCGACCCAGTCCCAGCTCGTGGGATCCGAGCTGTTTTCATACTGACCGATGCGGATGAAACTGATACCGGCGTCGAAGATGCGCGTCCACCACCAGCGGTTCCAAGGAACGTAAGGATCGCGAGGAAGGTCGGAATTAATGCCAAAACCGTCGTGGATTTGGATGGATCGTCGCGGCACCAGATAATTTTGGAATTTCTTGCTGGTTCTCGCGCTCTGCGGATGCGCGGCCGTGGTAAACCCCAGGGCCAGTAGGAATATCGCGAATAAGGCGACAACATGGGAGACAACTCGACGAGCATTGTAAGAATGAATCATTTCCATGAACCTCGCGGGTGGGCCAAAAGTCATTGATTGCCGTGTTGTTTATCACAAAAATCCCGGCTCGGGGCAAGCGCTGCGAAGTTCGGAGAGCGACTTCTCATAATAGGAGGGCGCAGTTGAGAAGCGGAGATTTATCGTGCTGCTATGGGCACCGCCGAGGGAATGGAGGCCACGCTTCCCGAACCTGGAACAACCGGGTGAGACTGCTGCGGTTTGCGCGCGCTGGAGATTTGATTTATTCTTCCCGCCCATCTTTCTTCGGAGGAGCACCAGCCAATGGTTTCACCGAAAGTGAGAATAACCGTCCTTGCGGCCGTGTTGGCCGGATTGATCGCTACCGTCGTCATTTGCCGGGCAGAGAATTTCACGGATCTGAAACCATCACCCCAAGCGCTGGAGTGGCAAGATCTCGAGTTCGGCGTCCTCATTCACTTCGGACCGAACACATTTCTTGGCAAGGAATGGGGAGACGGAACGGCCAGCCCCTCGACTTTTAATCCAACGCAGTTCGACGCCGGGCAATGGATGACGGCTATCAAGTCCGCCGGGGTTAGGTACGTTGTGATGGTTGCAAAACACCACGACGGATTTTGTCTTTGGCCAACGAATCAAACCGAGTATAGCGTCAAAAGCAGCTCGTGGAAAAACGGGCAAGGTGACGTCGTAGGAGAGGTCGCCGCAGCAGCCAGAAAGCATGGGCTAAAGCTGGGAATTTACCTTTCACCCTGGGATCGTCACGAACGCCGGTACGCCAACTCTGCCGAGTATGACAACTACTACTTGGCTGAAATGGACGAACTGATCCAGCACTACGGCGAACTCGTGGAATGGTGGCTCGATGGCGCCGGGGGCGCTGGCCATGTTTACAACTTTTCTCGATACATCGAGGAACTCCGCACCTACCAACCTGATACGCTGGTGTTTGCCGATATGGCTCTATTTGATTATGGCGATATCCGCTGGGTCGGCAACGAGGATGGAAGAATTCCCTACGAGAACTGGAACGTGATTGATCGTCACGGCTTCCTACGTTGGCGGCCCGCGGAGGCCGATACCCCGCTGCGGAAAGGACATTGGTTCTGGAGCGCCAACGCAGAGGACACGATCAAGTCTGTAGGCGAACTCCTGGCAGTATATGACAACACGGTTGGACGCGGAGGCCAGCTGATGCTGGGAGTGGCCCCTGATACGCGGGGCCTCCTTCCCGACACGGACGTGAAAAGGTTGGAGGAGTTTGGAGCTGCGCTCCGCGAGCGTTACGGGCAGAACTTGGTGACCAAGGAGAATGGCAGGCCGAGCCCGGGGGCGGCAGCGGCCTTCGACGGGGACCCCGACACTTTTTGGTCGGCGCCAAAAGGATCTCACCACGCATCGATCGAAGTAGATTTTCCTAAAAAGATAACCTTCGATCGATCCATGACGATGGAATGGCTGAACGATGGTCAGCACGTGGAGCATTACCGAATTGAGGTATGGAACGGTAAGGCATGGAGTGTTGTGGTCGACGGTAATGCGATAGGACATAAGAAGATCGACAGTTTTCAGCCGACAACCGCCTCAAGAATTCGTCTAAACATCCTGGGGTCAACCCGCGAAGCGCACATTCGTGAGTTTCAGGTTTTTCGAAGCAGCAAGCGTCCCGCGGATGTGGATTAGAGGGTGTGTGCTTGGCTTTGTTAGTGCTACCGGGAGTGTCATGAACTACTTTCTCCTAACCTAGGAATGCCTGGTTGCGAAAAGGTCAAGAGAACCACAGGACGAGCAAGTTACAAGAAAAACGCAAATTTACAAGATGGACGGTTGCGTGGAGAATATTGATCCGGACACAATGACTCGGGTTTCGTTGGTGAGCGGCGACCAGCTGTTGATGACGGGAAGGAATTGGGAATTCGTGAGCAAAGACTACGACCTATCTGGGATGGATCAGCCTATTAGGCGAACGGGATTTCATCAATGGTGCGGCCGTGGTCATAGGCGGTGCTCTCCTTGCCGGAACCACGCTTGGCGAGGGCCGACCAGACATCGGAGAATCGCACCAGGCTGACGACACCGATTCTGGGGCGACGGCATACCCGGATGTTGCTATCGATCAGGCGTACCGCTCAGTACAGGAACTTCTAACTGCTTGAGGAGTGTACGATAGACAATTTGAATCTTCACTGAGGATAACGTGACAACGCATGTGACGGTACCAGGAATGACCGGGGAGGAGATGATCGCCCTGGTCAAGAAACACACATTGTTTGAATGGTCGGCTCAATCAAAAGTCGACCCGTTGCCGGTAGCGAAAGCCAAGGGCGTCTATTTCTGGACGCCCGAAGGGAAGCGCTTCCTCGACTTCAATAGTCAGCTGATGAGTGTCAACATCGGCCACGGCGACCCGCGGGTCATCGAAGCGATTCACCAGCAAGCCTCCACGCTGGCCTACGCGAACCCATTCATGGCTACAGAACCACGTGCGCGCCTGGGAGCGAAACTTGCCGAAATCACGCCAGGGGATATCGATACTTTCTTCTTTACCAATGGCGGCGCCGAATCGAACGAGAACGCGATCAAGATTGCGCGGCTATTTACCGGGCGGCACAAAATTCTAGCGCGCTACCGCTCCTACCACGGAGCCACCGCCGGGAGCATGTCGCTCACAGGCGATCCAAGACGCTGGGCGAACGAGCCGGGCATACCCGGTGTCATTCGCGTTTTCGATCCGTATCACGGGATAGAACGAGGATGGGATACTGTCGAGCAGGCCCTACGGAATGTTGAAGAAGTCATCCAACTCGAAGGACCGCAAAACATCGCAGCCTTCATTTTGGAGCCGGTTACCGGCACGAATGGAGTTCTCGTTCCGCCGGATGGCTACTTACAGGGAGTGCGCGAAATCTGCACCAGGCATGGGATTTTGCTGATTGCTGACGAAGTCATGTCGGGTTTTGGCCGCACCGGAGAATGGTTCGCGGTGGACCATTGGAAGGTCGTGCCCGATCTGATCACTATGGCCAAGGGGCTTACGAGCAGTTACCTTCCGCTCGGTGCTGTTGGCATGCGCCACCACATTGCAAAGTACTTTCAGGACCAAGTCTTCTACGGCGGTCTCACTTACAACAGTCACCCGATGGGTTGCGCTGCGGCGTTAGCGACCATCCGCGTCTACGAAGAGGATCATCTAATCGAAAATGCAAGAAGGATGGGTCAGAGCTTGAAGCAACTGCTCTCCGAACTGGCATCCCGGCATCCCTCCGTGGGGGCGGTTCGCTCGATTGGTCTGTTTGGCCTGGTGGAATTGATACGCAATCGGAAGACGCGCGAGCCGATGGCGCCGTTCAACGGTGGCTCCGAAGAAATGGCAGCTCTAAGAGCATTCTTCCTTGAGCACGGACTCTATACGTTTGTGCGGTGGAACACTTTCTTCACCAACCCGCCGTTGTGCATCTCGGAGAAAGAGCTTCGCGAAGGCTTCGCCATTATAGACCGGGGGTTGGAGGCCGCGGACAAAGCGGTCGTGGGCTAGCCTGACTTCCCTTTCAAAATGAGAAAACCTCTCAGAGACAAGGATTTCCGTCAGAGATGTAGCAAGTAATATGTCAAGATTTGTTAAGATTGTCCTTGCATTCCTGAAAATATGTGCTTCAATGTAGCACGTATGTTCGTGCAGGTCACCCAATGCAAGCACGGCAGCGCCACCTACTTCACCTACCTGGTTCGCGAGTCCTTTCGTACCCCAAAGGGCCCTCGCTCCCGCACCATCTGCAATATCACGGCGCTGCCCCCGGAGACCCGCGAGCTTATCAGCCAGTCCCTTCAGGGGCGCAGCTTTGTGGCTGCAGAGTCGCTGCAACTGACCGAAGCCTGGAATTGCGGTGGGCTGGTGGTCCTGCACCAGGCTTGGGAGGAGTTTGGCTGGAGAGCGATCTTTGACTTCGTTGCGGATGCTCGGATGGCCGGTCTGCTCAAAGCCATGATCCTGGGTCGTATTCTGTTTCCCAGCGCCAAAATGGCCTTGGTCGATCACGCTCGCGGCACCCTGCTGGCCGCGGCCTGCGGCCTGGATCAGGCCAGCGAAGACTTCGACGAGGACGATTTGTATGCCTCCATGGATCAACTGAACGGACACTGGGTCGGCATCGAGAAGCAGCTCTACCAAAAGAGCTTTCCCCAGGGCGTCTCGCTGGTGCTCTACGATCTGACCAGTGTGTATTTTGAAGGGAACGGCCCGTCAAAGATCAGTCCGTATGGGCATAGCCGGGACCATCGCTCGGATCGCCCGCAAGTTCTGCTGGCGGTAGCCACCGACGCCCAGGGTCTGCCACTGCATTTGGAGGTCTTGCGGGGCAACCGCGGCGATACCACCACGCTGCAGGGACTGTTGAGCACCTTGCGGCGCCGTTTCGGCATCCGCGAGGCGGTCTTCGTGTTTGATGGCGGCATGAGCAGCAAGGTCAATCTGGAGGCCATGGACGAGCTGAAGCTCAAGTATGTGACGCGGTTGGGCGCCAGCAGGCTGGAAGAGTTGCTAGCGAGCTTGCCCGCCGAACAGTCGCCCGAGCTGTGGGATCGCACGCAGGTGATGGAAATCGTGCGCGAGGGCAAGCGCTACGTGATTGCCGGCGGTTCCTGGCGTCAGCAGCGAGATCAACAACGGCGGCAGGCGCGACTGAGCAAAGCGGAGAACGAACTCAAACGGCTGGCGGCGGTCCAGCGCAAAAAGGTGAACCCGCAGAAATTGGCTAGCCAGGTGGGACGCGCGCTGCAACGGCTCAAAGCCCATAAATACTTTGACTATGCCGTGGACCCAAACGGTCAATTGCAATGGAGCCGCCGGACCGAGGTGATCCAAGCCGAGAAGATCCGCGACGGCCTCTATCTGCTGGGAACCAACGCTACTCCGGAGCAGATTCCCAGCACCGGAGTCTTGAGTCACTACAAGAATCTCCTGGAGGTGGAGGATGCTTTTTGCCATCTCAAAGACTATTTACGAGTGCGGCCGGTGTTTCATTGGCGACCGGATCGGGTTCGCAACCATGTGCGCATTTGTTTCCTGGCTTACTGGTTGAGCGCCAAACTGGAACGGCAGTGGCGGCAGAAGGACCAGACCATCGAGGTCCACAATCTGCTGCGCCAGCTACAGGCCATCCGACTCGGACGGCTGGAGGTGCAGGGTAAGCCCTTCAAAACGATGGTAAGCCAGGTGCCCAAGGATTTGAATGAGATCCTGAACAAGCTGGGACTACTGCCGCTGTTTTCTCAGCCGCCCACCTGGGCGCCAGGCGTTTGTAGCAAGTGAAGTCAGGAGCAAGGCTTGCAACTCAATGACTTACGCTTGGGGCAAAGGGAAGTTAGGCTAGCAGCCAGCTATCGCACAAACCCATCTTACGGAGTTACGACCGGTGCACCACCGCGCGTGATGGTTCAAGAATCTGCGATTTTGTCCTGCCAGAGAGCGCCCGCTTTTCTAACGTTGCCGGTGCCAAATGAACCTTACATTCCTATAGTAGGGTTTGTAATGCGCCTTTTTCGTTCGAGAGGTTTGCCGCTCCTTGCTCCACTGGAGGCAACCGATGGCCTATGAGCATCAAGAAAAACAATTGGGCATGGACCGGCCCATCGCGCGGCGCGACTTTCTCAATGGCGCGGCGATCGCGGCTTGCGCAAATTGTGGACTCCTTCGGCTTGCGCCACCTTGCCAGTATATCGGATGAATTCTCGTGGGTTGCCACCCTGCGGCCATATCCACCGGTAATCTGCGTCGTGCTGAATTCAAGTTTTCTCAGGTCCCTGTAAGGGGGAAACCCGAACTCAGTGATCTCGATGAGGAGCAGGCTCGGGTCAAACGACCAGCGCGAATTACTCGTAACGCAACGCTACCATCGGATCGACGCGCATGGCTCTGTTGGCGGGGACATAGCAAGCGAGCAGGGCGATCACGGCAACGATGATGGCGACGACGCCGAAGGTAAGGGGATCGGTGGCGCTGACGCGGTAGAGTTCGCTTGAAAGCACGCGCATGAGTGCAAACGCCGCAGCCATCCCCAAGGCAATGCCCAAAAGCGAGGTTCGACCGCCTTCTGTGAGCACCGACCGCAGCACATCCTGCCTTTGCGCGCCGAGCGCCATGCGAATTCCAATCTCCCGAGTCCGGTTCGATACAACAAAGGAAAGAACACCATAAATGCCGATGCTGCCCAGGGTGAGTGCCAAAGCCGCAAAGACAACAAACAGAAGCGCCGTCGATCTGGGCGTGGCGACCGATTCCGAAACCACCGTACTCATGGTCTTGACTTCGCTGACGGGGGCGTCTGGATTGACGCCAGCGACGAGTTCGCGAAGCGTGGCTCCCGTCTTAGAGCTGTCCACAATCGTTCGGATCACCATCGAGAGATCGGCAGGCATACGGCCATCTTCGAGTGTGGCGGCCGAGTTGTAGGGAACATAGACGCTCCCGTTCATCCAAGCGGGGATGTTCCGTTGCAGGTCGTAAGCGCGCACGTCGCCAGCGACACCGACGACCGTGCTCCAGTTCTTGTCATCCAGCAGCCGAATGTGCTTCCCAATAACGTTCTGGTTGGGCCAATAACGCTGCGCCGTCTCGGCGGTGATAATCGCCACGGGAGCGCCCGACAGGTCGGCATGAGTGAACTCTCTGCCGGAAAGAAGGGGAATACCCATAACGCGAAAATAGTCGGGAGTTACGATATGCAGCCAGAAGAGCGGCGAGGTCCGGCCGCGAGAAACGATGAAACCTTCCAGGTCCAGGGAACGTTTGGCGACACGGCCGCCGAGAGGAAGAGTATTCACAAGAGCGGCCCCGTCGACTCCGGGCGAGGTCTGGATCCTGTCCAACAAAGTGCGGTAGAAGGTCAGGCACCGCTCGAGATCGCTGCAAAAGGATTGGTTGGGAGTAATGCGAGCCGTCATGACGTGCTCAGAGCGAAAGCCCGGATTCACATGAGAAAGGGCCCAAAAGCTGCGAATCAAAAGGCCTGCGGCAGTCACCAGCAGCACCGCAAACGCAACCTCGGCAACCACCAATCCGCTGCGCAAGCGCCGGGAGAGAGGGAGGGTGCTTGCGCGTCCTCCGGCGCGAAGCGTTTCTGTTGGCGATGTACGTGATGATTGCAGGGCAGGAGCCAACCCAGACAGAAGGCCGGTCGATATGGCTAGGGCGCCGGTAAAGACAAGAACGCGCCAGTCCATGTGTGCATCGTTCAAGCGAGGTGTATCCGCGGGGAGGACCACCTTCAGCAAAGAAAAACCCTTCGTGGCCAGGGCGAGTCCCAGCAAAGCGCCAAATCCGGCGAGCAAGACGCTTTCCGTGAGCAACTGCATAACGATGCGCTTGCGGCCAGCGCCGAGGGCGGTGCGAACAGCGATTTCCTTTTCGCGCGTGGCCGAGCGCGCGAGCGTCAGGTTGGCCACATTGACGCAGGCGATGAGAACAATGAGTGTTACTGCTCCGAGCAACACGAGCAGACGCAGGCGAACGTCCGCGACCATGCCGTTGCGCAAGGGAACCACGCTCACGTCGGCGTTCCAGTCCGCGGGCATGGGCCAGGGGAACATCGCACTGACGCGCGGCTGGAACAGGCGAATCTCCGTTTGGGCTTGTTTGAAATTGAAACCCTGACGAAGCCGCCCCAGCGCGGGCATGAAGTCATCCGCCCAATACAGAATCACGTTTCGCGGATCGTTGTGCAGCGGAATCCAGACTTGCGTTTTCGCAGAAGGGAAGCGGAAATTCTCAGGCATAACCCCGAGCACTTGGCGGTTGATGCCTTCTAATTGGATCGAACGGCCGATGATCGTGGGATTGCCTGCGAAGCGTTGTTGCCACAGCGTATGACTAAGGATGACGTAATTATCCTGCCCGGGAATGTCCTCTCCCGGCAAAAACGTTCGCCCCAATTCTGGGCGTGCCCCAAGAACAGAAAAAAACTCCGCGGAAACACGCGTGCCTGTCAGGCGCGCAGGTTGGCCAAGGCCTGTCAGGTTGAACTCATGGCCTTCGTAATACGCGGCTACGTCCATAGCGCGCACCTGCTCGCGCATGGCCACGACGCCGCCCCTTGGATATGTTCCGGTGATGCCGACGAGTCGTTCAGGGTTGGGAAACGGCAGAGGAACGAGCAGAATTCCGTTCACCAGGCCGAAGATGGAAGTGTTGGCACCGATGCCGAGGGCGAGTGTAAGGACGGCGACGGCACTGAAGCCGGGAGACTTGCGCAGTGCGCGGGTGGCATAGCGCAGGTCGCTGGCGAATTGCTCAAGCCAGACCCAACCCCAGGTGTCGCGGGTTTCTTCTTTGAGCAAGGTAGGATTGCCGAAAGTGCGCATGGCGGCGTAGCGGGCCTCTTCGGGGCTTCTGCCCGCGGCGATGTTCTCAGCGATCTGCTGGTCGAGATGAAATTGAATTTCGTCATCCAATTGCTGGGGAAAGCGGTGCCGATGAAACAAAGTCTGCAACCGAAGCGCCAATCGCCGAGCCCACACCATCGCCCCTCACTCCCACGCTCTTTCGAACGTCATTCGTACCGCAGCGCTACCATCGGATCGACCCTCATCGCTCGGCGAGCGGGCGACCAGGACGCAAAAAGTCCAAGCAAGGCAATGGCGATCCACGCACTCACTATCACTAGCGGATCGCGCGGCTGCATTTCGTACACAACGCTCGAAATCGCTTGTCCAACGGCGAGAGCCAGGGTCAGACCGACAAGCGACCCGAGAACGAGCAGCGCCGCCGTCTTGCCCAGCACGAGCCGAAGTACCTCACCGGGGCGGGCACCAATGGCCATGCGGATGCCAATCTCATGGGTGCGCCTGGAAACTGCGTAGGCGACCAGTCCGTGAATTCCAGTCGTGGCCAACATGATGGCGAGTATGCCGAAGGCGCTCAGCGCAATGGCGGCCGCACGTGTCGGGAAAAAGGCAAACCCAAGCATCTGCTCGAGACTCCCAACGCCATAGAGCGGCAGCTCCGGATCAAGCCGCGCGATGGCCTGGCGTATTTCAGCGACCATCTGCGTAGCGGGCAGAGCGGACTTCACTTCGACCGTGGTAGTGGAGTTATAGGATTGCAGAATGGACCAAAAAACGACTGGCTCCGGTGATTCCGTAAGGCTCTCGTATTTGCCGTCTTCGACGACGCCGATCACTTCCGCGAAAGGACCGAGCACGCCGCCGCGAAAGTGCTTGCCCACGGCATCGGGGTTGTGCAGGATCCGCCTTGCGAAGGCCAGGTTGACAATGGCAACCTGCGGGGATTTCGTGTCGTCATGCCAAGTAAACTCGCGGCCAGCGAGCAACTTCGTTCCCATGGTCGCGAAAAACCCCGGGGAAACCTGATAGAAGGCGACGCCGATGCGGTCAGAAGGCTGCAGATCCGTTTTGTCGGCGGGAAAGACGCCAGTGTGAGACTGGTCGATACTGAGCGGAACGGAATTCGAATACGCAGCGGACTGTACGCCGGGCAATTGCTGGATGGCTTGTAGAGCTTGTTGTTGAAAGGCGCGGCCACGTTCGGGAGTATATCCCGCCAGATTCAACTCGAACGCCGCCGTCGCGACTTGCTGGGGTCGGAAGCCGAGGTTCATCTCGAGGGCTTGCTGAAGTCCCTGCAAGGCAAGGAAGGAGGCGGACACGAGGACAAAGCAGAGCGCAACTTGGACAACGACAAGCAGGTCGCGAAGCGCTAAACGCCCTCTGCCCCATGCCGTCGAGGCTCCCCGCAGAGCGGCATTCGGGTCGATCCTGGAAACCCGCCACGCAGGAGCAGAACCAAAAAGGGCCCCCGCGATGATCGCGCTGGCCAAAGCAAACAGGAACACGCGCCAATCCGGCTCGACGTCGAATTGCACAGGGAAGTCCATGGGCGCCCGCCAGCGGCTCAGGGCCCGAGCCAGGAACGCTGCGAGCACGTAGCCTGCGCCTCCGCCCACTAGGGAAAGCAGGAGGGTCTCGGTCAAGACCTGACGCACGACGCGGCCGCGACCCGCGCCAATAGCAAGGCGAACCGCGAGTTCGCGCAGCCGGTCTGTAGCCCGCGCTGTGAACATGCTGGCAAGATTCGTGCAAGCTGCCAAGAGAACCAAGGCCGCGAGCACCAGCACGCCGAGTGCGAAAGCCTTCGCCGGCGTGCCCACCGTGTTTCCGATTAGACCGGGCTTGGTTACTTTGAAGTGCAGGTCACCATTCACGTCGGGAAATTGCCGAGCCATCTCGGCCGCGACGGCATTCAGGTCAGCTTCTGCCTGGGTCGGAGAGACCTTTGGCTTGAGCCGACCGACTATCCAGGTATTCCAGGTGTCCCGCTCGTCGAGCCATGCATTGCTCTCGATTCGCGGCTCCATCATCATGGGCACCCAGACTTCGGGCCAGTAAAAGAGCTCGGTACCGTGGAAATCAGGGGGGGCCACGCCGAGCACAGTGTACGGCAGCCGGTTCAGCCGAATCGTTTTGCCAACGATCGCGGGGTCGGCTCCAAACCGCGACCGCCAAGCGCTATAGCTGAGGACGGCGTAAGGGTTGCCGCCGGGATGGCGGTCTTCGCTTTGGTTGAAAAAACGGCCCAGGACAGGGTGGACACCGAGAACATCGAAATAGTTGCCTGTGGCGAGGTATCCCCATATGCGCTGAGGACCGGTATCGGTCTCCATCTCCATGGGAGCGATCCGGTATCCGACGAGGCCCGCAAAGGTGTGATTGCCGTCACGCAGGTCTTTGTAGTTCGGAAATGACTGGCCGGGTCCATACCGAGCGTTTTCGAGGAAGATCAATTCGTTCGGTCTCTCCACTGGCAACGAACGGAGAACGAGGCCGTTCACGACACTAAAGACCGCAGTGTTAGCGCCGATGCCGAGCGCCAGCGTTAGCACGGCCACCGCCGTAAAACTCGGGGACTTGCGTAGAGTTCGCAACGCGTACCGTGCGTCGAGCCAAACCGTTTCAAGAAGAGGCACGCCGCGGGCATCGCGGCACTCTTGCTTCGCCAGTTCGATGCCGCCAAATTTGATTCGCGCGCGCCTCGTCGCCTCTTCTCCGCTCATGCCTGCCGCGATGTTCTCGGCGATCTGCTGGTCGAGATGAAACTGAATTTCGTCGTCCAATTCGTCAGCAACCCGGCGCCGATGAAATAAGGTTTGCAACCGGAACCACAATCGCCGCGCCCACACCATGACATCACCTTCTGGTACTCCAGTCATTCGTACCGGAGCGCCACTACCGGGTCGACGCGCATTGCCCTGCGTACCGGAACGATGGCAGCGGCCAAGCAGACACCCGCAAGAGCCAGGATCGCCGAGGCCATCGAAAGGGGATCTGTCTTGCTGAGACCGAAGAGCATCGCCTCGAACACACGCGTGGCGGCAACCGCAGCGGCGATTCCAATCGGGCCGCCGATGGCAAGCTCTATGCGGGCCTCGCGCGTGACCATCCAGATCAAACCTTCTCGCGGAGCGCCTAAGGCCATGCGCACGCCGATTTCTCGTGTGCGCCTTGCCACGCTGTACGTCATGCTCCCGTAAAGCCCTAGGCAAACCAGAAGGAGCACCAAGCCACCGAAGAAAGTGGAGAGCTCGGCCATCAGCAGTTGTGAAATCAGGGTATCCGTCACTAGTTCGGAGGCAGTTTTGATGTTGTCCACGACCAGGTCAGGATTCAGGTTGCGAATTGTCGTGCGGATGGCATTGACCAGCGCGTGCGAATTGCCAACGGCGCGGATTTCAAAATTGTAAGCCCCGAGATCGTCAAAGCTAGCAGCTGCCAGCGGCGCGTACATGCGCGGCCTTACGGCGTCCCGGACACTGTGGTCGTGTACGTCGCGTGCCACGCCAACAATCTCGAAAGTCTCGGGATGTTCGGAATCCTGCACGGTGATCCTGTGTCCGATGGGGTTTCGTTCGCCAAAGTAAAACTTCGCAAACGTTTCATTGACAACGGCAACGTGGGCCCCCCGGGTAAAATCCTCTGAAGTGATTTCGCGCCCCAAAACCATCGGATCGCCGATCGTGCTGAAATAGTTGGGCCCCACTTCATCGTCGGCAGTTGCGTTGCCCTGCTCATTTGCCACTCCATCGACACGAATAGCGTCGGACGATTCGTCGCCGCTGAACAGCCCGTTGCTCGAAACAGTGGCACGGCGTACTCCGGGCAAGGCTAGGAACCGATCTAACAACTCTTGCGTAATGTTTCGAATGGCCGCGCCCCGGTAACCGCTTTCGAGGATATCCACTCGCGCTAGCAAGAGCCGGTCGCGGCTATAACCGAGATCAACCTCTTGAAGATTACCGAGACTGCGGACCAGCAATCCCGCTGTCATCAGCGCCAGCGCGCCTAGGGCGATTTGCGCGCTTAGCAGGAAGCGCTCGAAGCTGCTCTTCGCACTGGTCTCGGCACGCCCGCCTTCTTTGAGCGCGCCGCCCGGTCCCACGTTTAGGAATCGCAACGCTGGCGCGAGCCCAAACACCATTGCTGCAGACAAACAGACGCCGCCGGTAAACCCGAGCACACGCCAGTCCAATCCCAGCGAAAGAGGACTGCTCGTGCGGTCGCTGGTGTTTGCCAAGCTTACGAGTGCGGCCGAACCCCATTGAGCCAGTAACAAACCCAACGCACCGCCAAGGAGCCCCACCAACAGCGATTCCGTCAGCAATTGGCGAACAATGCGCCCTGGCCCAGCGCCCATGGCCACGCGAACGGCGATCTCCTGGCGGCGTGCCTCAGAACGGGCCAGCATTAAGTTGGCCACGTTGACGCATGCGACGAGCAGCACCAACGCAACCATGCCAAGGAGCAGTAGCAAGGGGGTCGAGAATTGCTGACGGAGCTTGGAAAGTCCGCGGCTCCCGGGCGACACCTCGACGGCAATCTTTGCATTCTGAATAGCTTTGCGGTCATCGGACGACATCCTGGCATTGAGCGTCACCGTGAGCGCCTGCTTCACGACCTCATTCACATTCGTTCGCGCTTGTTCGACGGTCACACCGGGCTTCAATCGACCGATCAGCAGAAGTGCGGCGTCGTTTACGCTCTCCAGAAAATTGCGGCCGGGCAGGAGTTGCGGCTGAATCATCATGGGTGCCCACAGATCGGGACGGTCACCGACAACCTCGCCAAAGAACCCAGGTGGAGCGACTCCGATTATCGTGAAAGGATAATTGTTCAGCCGTATCTTTCGGCCGATCACAGACGCGTCGGCGAAAAACCGCCGCTGCCAATATCCATAACTGATGACCAGCACGGGATCGCTTCCGGGCGTGGGGCCGTCGTCGGCCGTGAATGTGCGTCCCAGCAGCGCTTCGACGCCAAGCGTCTCGAAATAATTCTCAGTGACGAGTCTGCCGCTGGCGGTCTCCGGGCCGCCAGCGGTTGCGATCCGCAGGTTGCCGAGGTTCGAGCTAGCAAGGAGGGAGGAAAATACCCGGTTGTTGTCTCGAAGTTCGCGATAAAGGGGATAGGAGAATACATCCGTCCGCGGCGTTCCCGTGCCCCAGGAATGAACGCGGGCGGGATTGCCCACGGTTACAAGCTCCCCTGGGTGCTTTACGGGCAGGGCGCGCAGCATGACCGCATTAATCACGGTAAAAATGGCGGCGTTCGCGCCGATGCCCAGCGCCAGTGTGACCACGGCCACGGCGCTGAAGCCGAAGTTCTTGCCCAACATGCGCAGCCCATAACGCAGGTCCTTGGCGATTTCTTCAACCGCGATCCAGCCCCAAGTGTCGCGCGCTTCTTCCTTGAGTACCGTAGGGTTGCCAAAAGTGCGCATGGCGGCGTAGCGCGCTTCATCGCGGCTCATACCGGCGCCGAGGTTTTCAGCGATTTGCTGTTCGAGATGAAATTGCATTTCGTCATGCAATTGCTGCGCATTCCGGCCGCGAAGAAGCAAACCCTGCAAGCGGATCCAGCATCGCCGAGCCCACACCATGACATCACCACCCTACGTTGTTTCGACGACCAAATTGATCGCCGCAGACAGACGACTCCAGTTTGCAGCTTCCTTTTCGAGCTGCGCGCGCCCAGCAACTGTTAACGAATAAAACTTGGCTTGCCGGCCTGTTTCGGTTTCCTTCCATTTGGCTTTAATCCAAGCTTTTTGCTCCAGGCGGTGTAAGGCCGGGTACAGAGATCCTTGCTGCACTTGTAGCACTTCACCGGATATCTGTTGAATGCGTTTCGCAATCGCCCACCCGTGTTTCGGTTCGAGCGAGAGCGTCTTGAGAATCAAAAGGTCCAGCGTTCCTTGGACGAGATCGTTCGGCTTTGCCATACTATGGTTATCTACAATAAGTATTGTCGATTGTCAAGGTATGGTTTTTCAGCACGCCTGTGGCCAGCACGGCGGTGCAAAAAAGCCGCAACCGGTCCGGCGGGCCCCATGGCCGTGCCCGCCGGGAACGGGAACCGGGCAATGTGCGAGCACGGAATCGCTGCCGAGTCCCTGATAGGTGTCCTGACTGTTCGTCAACTATATTTATAGGACTTCGCGGGGCAGGGACCATAGGCAATATCCTTGATCGCTTCGGATGGGGGCTTGGAGCGGCCGCGCTCGTCCTTTTGGTCGGCAAAGATCCCGATACTCTTGACCAGAATGTGTTGTTCTCGCCTTGTCCGAGCCTATTCCTGCCGTAATGCAATCGCAGGATCGATTTTGCCAGAACGACTCGCCGGAACGTAGCCAGCAACCAGCGCCACTACGCCTAGGAGGAGCGCGACAGCCACATAGACTAATGGATCGTTCGGCTGAACTTCAAACAGCATGGATTTAAGCAACCGTGTGCACGCAACAGAGGCTGCCAATCCTAGAGCCAGGCCGATGCAAGCGAGGGCCAGTCCCTGGCCTAGGACGAGCCGCACCACGGAACCTGTGCTCGCGCCAAGCGCCATGCGCAGTCCGAACTCTTTTGATCGTTGGCCCACCGTGAACGCCATCACGCCATAGTCGCCAGCCATGGCAAGACACAACGCCAAGCCCGCGAAAACCGCAAATAGGATGGTGCGGAACCGAGGAGCGGCAACGCCCTCGGAAAGCATGGCCTCCATGGTCGTGAACTTCATCGGGGCATCCGGATTGATCTGGTGCGCCAGACGCCGCAATGTCTGTGCGAGCGTCCCGGGATCGCCTGCAGTCCGCACAACCAAGCTCAAGGTCGCTCCGTTGAACCCATGCTGCAGATACGGCATGTAGCACTCCGGCATCGGTTCACTCTCCGGGCCGCGTTGCCTCACGTCGCCAACGACACCAATGATCTTCATGCCCTCCAGCGAATCAAAGGGACAGAAGATGGTCCTGCCGAGCGGACTTTGGTTGGGAAAGGATTTTCGAACCAGCGCCTCATTCACCACCGCAACAAAGGGTCTGTCCGACGTGTCGCTGTCGCTGAAGCCGCGTCCGCCCTTCAGAGGAATTCCGAGCGCCGCGAACGTGCCGGGGGCCACAACAGAAAGCACCACGCTAGGCACACGACTCCAATCCGGATGCGCTGGCAACTGATCGATAAAATACGCGCCCGTCGAATCTACATATCCAGGTGGCGCCATCGTTGCTCCGGCCGCCAACACGCCGGGTAAGGTGCCAACTCGTGCAAGCATATCTTTGAATAATTCGCGGGTGCGTGCGATGCTCACGAAGAAGGATCCGGGGGCGGTTGCTCGCGCAACGAGCACGTTTTCAGGCCGAAAACCCAAAGCGACATTGTGCAGGGCTACAAAGCTCTTAATTAACAGACCCGCTGCGGACACAAGCGTCACGGTTAGAGCGATTTCAGCCACCACAAGTACACCGCGAATGCCGATCACCCGGCCGCCAGCCGCAATGCTCGTTCCCCCCTGCTTCAGCGCGTCGCTCAATTCTACTTTTGACGCATAGAATGCGGGGACCAAACCGAATAACAGACTCGTGATCAGCGAAATTCCAAGAGTGAATCCGAGCACCCATCGATCGATGCCCGTTTCGGCTAGCCGCGGCACATCCGCAGGAGCCAGCGCTACTAGTATTTGCGATCCCGAATACGCGAGCATAAGCCCCAAAAGACCTGCCACGAAGGCCAGCAGTAAGCTTTCCGTGACCAACTGGCTCACAATGCGCTTCCGGCTCGCTCCGAGTGCAGCGCGAACAGCGATCTCGCGGGCACGGGCAGTGGCCTTGCCGAGCAGCAGTGTCGCGGTATTTGCACACGCGATCAGAAGCAGGACTGTCACGGCTCCCAACAAGAGGTACAGCATCATGCGAACGTTGCCCACCATTTCATCGCGCAGCCTTGTCACGGCAACGCTCCGGCCCCTATTGGTTTCAGGAAACTGCTGCTCCAAACGCCGAGCGATGGTAGCCATCTCGGTTTGCGCCTGTTTGAGCGGAACGCCAGCTTTGAGCCGCCCGACGGCAAGGAAGTTTTGCCCTCCCCGCGATCCGGGTTCCCGGACGTCCGACACCCAAATGTCCGTGCTGTTAGGAAACCGGAAACCCGGCGGAAGCACTCCAACAATCGGTTTGGAGTCGGGGCAGCGCACTGTTTGCCCCAGCGCGTGGGGGTCGCCGCCAAAATGGCTCTGCCAATAGGTGTAGCTGATCAGCGCGGCTCCGCCGGCACCCGGCTTCATTTCTTCAACCGCGAAGGACCGGCCGATCAACGGCTCAACGGCAAAGACGCCGATGAACTCAGGACTCACGCTGGTGATTCGGGCGTAATCGGCTGTGGAGCCCCGGATCACCGCGGTTTCACGCGAGGAGTAGTAAGCCATCGCCTCAAAGGAGGAACTCTGGTCGTGCCAATCCTGAAAGTCGGGGACCGATACCTGCTTCGAAAGCGCCGTAGGGGCCTCACGGCTCGTCGAAAGATTGGATACAGTAACGATTCGGTCCGGATCACGGTAGGCTAGAGGCTTCAAGAGAACGGCATTCACCACGCTAAAAACCGCCGTATTTGCCCCGACACCAAGCGCCATAATCAGAATTGCGAGTAGGGAGAAACCGGGACTGCGCCGTAGATTTCGCCATGCATAGCGCAGATCCCGCAGCAGGTCATCGATAAAGATAAAGATAAGGTGACGCATATCGCGGCATTCCTCCTTGCTTTGGGTGATCGTGCCCATCGCACGCAATGCGGCATGGTTCCGGAGCTACGCCGCGCTTAAGTTCTTCGTCGATCTGGGGGTCTAAGTGGTATTGGAATTCTTCGTCGAGGTCCTGATCGGTCTGCCGTCTATGGAAGACAGAGCGAACGGCCAAGCAAATTTGCGTCAGCCAACGTGACACCTTTGGCCTCCCTTCAACGGCGCGGACCAGAGCGGAAATTGCCGTCGACAGGCGCTCCCAGTTTGCGGCTTCGTCGGTCAGTGCCTTGCGGCCGGCACGCGTAAGCGAGTCGTACTTGGCGCGGCGGTTGTTTTCCGAGATCTTCCACCCCGCCGTGATGCAACCTTGCTGCTCCAGCTTGTGCAGCGCCGGGTGTAGGGCACTCTGTCCGACTTGCCACACCCCGCCTGAAATCTGGCGGATTCGCCGTGCGATGGCCCACCCGTGCACCGGCTCAAGCGCGACAACTCTCAGGATCAGCAAGTCCAGAGTGCCCTGGACAAGATCCCCTGGTTTGGTCATCGTGCCCTCAGTTACTGACACAAGCATGGACGCGCCGGTCCAAGCATGGTTAGTTTAGCCTTGATTTCACGGCGGCCGCCAGAGCCGGGCAGGCTATCGGCCATTGCAGCTCACCCGGATGAGGGCGCCGTTTCGCGGTGCTCTGGCTGTCCTGGTATATCCCATTCCCACACTTTCGAAGGGAGTAGTCTGGTTCACTTCTGCTGGGGAATGATTGACCCGTAGCCTATCAGGTCTTTACCTGATTGCGGGGCTCCGGATACTGCCCTACAAGGGTGAGACACACCTACCTGACAGTCCGAATTAGGCTGGACGACGAGTGTGCGTGCCGTACAATGTATGCGATTCTATCGCGGCGTAAACGCAGCCCGATAGCCAGCCTTCACAGGGCGCGAAAAAGCCAAGCTGGTTAAAACTCGGAGAGGGATCGTTTGTCGACGGAGGAATCATGGGCGGTAATGGAACAGCGCAGTTCGCCTACCAGTCGCCGGATCTTGTAAAAGTCTTGAATGCAGCGCGGAAAGGGAACTTTAAGGTCCGCATTCCCGCGAAGAACGGGGCCGTTCCGCCCGAGGTTGCGGCAGGATTAAACCAGGTGTTCGCTGTCAATCAAAGAATGGCGCAGGAATTGGAGGAGCTGCGCCGGGAACGGAAAGACCTTCTGCGAGCGCTCGAAGCGTTTGAGGAAGGCGACTTTGCGGCGCGCGCTGCTGAAGGACCATCCGGGAGTCCGGTGGTCCGCGCACTGAACAATGTTATCGGCATGAACCAGAAGGTCGCCGGTGAATTGGTGCGCGTCAGCCGGGCCGTGGGGAAAGAAGGCAGGCTTTTTGAGCGAGCAGTGCTGAAAAAAGCGCGCGGGTCGTGGGGGACGTCCATTGCAGCTGTCAACACGTTGATTGGCGACCTGGTCCAGCCAACGATTGAGGTTGCGAGCGTCATCGGCGAGGTGGCGGAGGGCAATCTTTCGCGCACTATGCCCCTGGAGATCGAAGGGCGTCCGGTGAAGGGCGCGTTCCTGCAAATGGCCAACACCATCAACACGATGGTCGGCCAACTGAAAGCCTTCGCGTCGGAAGTGACACGCGTGGCGCGCGAAGTGGGAACCGACGGCAAGCTGGGCGGGCAGGCGCAAGTGAAAGGCGTGGCAGGCGCCTGGAAAGGCCTCACCGATAACGTCAACTCGATGGCCCGCAACCTGACGAACCAAGTGCGCAACATTGCCGACGTAACGACGGCGGTCGCCAAAGGTGACCTCTCGAAAAAAATCACCGTCCAGGCCAAGGGAGAAATTCGGCAGCTCAAGGACACGATCAACACGATGGTGGACCAGTTGAATGCGTTCGCCTCGGAAGTGGCGCGTGTGGCGCGCGAGGTGGGCACGGCCGGCAAACTGGGCGGTCAGGCTGAGGTTGAGGGCGTGGCTGGGGCTTGGAAGGACCTGACGGACAACGTGAACTCGATGGCCTCGAACCTAACGAATCAGGTGCGGAACATCGCCGAAGTGACCACGGCGGTGGCCAAAGGTGACCTGTCGAAGAAGATCACCGTGGAAGTGAAAGGCGAACTGCTGCAGCTCAAACAGACCATCAATACCATGGTCGACCAGCTGAATTCATTCGCTTCGGAAGTGACGCGCGTGGCGCGCGAGGTGGGTACGGAAGGGAAGCTGGGTGGTCAGGCCGAAGTAGAAGGCGTGGGCGGTGTGTGGAAAGACCTGACCGACAACGTGAATTCCATGGCGTCGAACCTCACGAACCAGGTGCGCAACATCGCGGAAGTAACCACGGCGGTGGCTAAGGGCGACCTCTCCAAGGAAATCACGGTAGAAGCGAAGGGGGAAATTCTGGAGTTGAAAAACACCATCAACACGATGGTGGATCAGCTCAACGCCTTCGCCTCGGAAGTGACACGCGTGGCGCGCGAAGTGGGTACGGAGGGCAAGCTGGGTGGCCAGGCACAGGTCAAGGGCGTGGGGGGTACCTGGAAAGATTTGACGGACAATGTGAACTCGATGGCGTCAAACCTGACCAACCAGGTGCGCAACATCGCCGAGGTCACAACGGCCGTGGCGCGTGGCGATCTCTCGCGAAAAATCACCGTTCGCGTCAAAGGCGAATTGCTGCAGTTGAAGCAGACCATCAACACGATGGTGGACCAGCTGAACGGGTTTGGATCGGAAGTGACGCGCGTGGCGCGCGAGGTGGGCACCGAGGGCAAGCTGGGCGGCCAAGCCAAAGTGAAAGGTGTGGCGGGCACCTGGAAGGACCTGACGGATAACGTGAACTTGATGGCGTCGAACCTGACCAACCAGGTGCGTAACATCGCTGAAGTCACCACGGCGGTTGCCAAGGGCGATCTCTCAAAAAAGATCACGGTCGAAGTGAAGGGCGAGCTCCTACAGCTCAAAGAGACCATCAACACGATGGTGGACCAGCTGAATTCGTTCGCCTCGGAAGTGACGCGGGTGGCGCGCGAAGTCGGCACCGATGGCAAGCTTGGTGGTCAGGCACAAGTGAAGGGCGTGGCGGGCGCTTGGAAAGACCTCACCGACAACGTGAACTCAATGGGTTCGAACCTGACCAACCAGGTGCGCAATCTCGCAGACGTGACAACGGCAGTCGCTAAAGGTGACCTTTCAAGAAAAATCACGGTGGACGCGAAGGGCGAGATTCGCCAGCTCAAAGATACGATCAACACGATGGTGGACCAGCTCAAGGCGTTCGCCTCGGAAGTAACGCGCGTGGCACGCGAAGTGGGCACGGAAGGAAAACTGGGCGGACAGGCGCAGGTAGAAGGCGTAGGCGGTGTCTGGAAGGATTTAACCGACAACGTCAACTTCATGGCTTCTAACCTGACCAACCAGGTGCGCAACATTGCAGACGTGACGACCGCCATCGCTCGCGGTGACCTGGCGAAGAAAATCACCGTCGAAGTAAAAGGAGAATTGCTGGAGCTCAAAGAGACCATCAACGCCATGGTGGACCAGCTCAACGCCTTCGCTTCGGAAGTGACGCGCGTGGCGCGCGAGGTAGGTACGGAAGGAAAGCTGGGCGGGCAGGCGCAAGTAAGGGACGTGGCCGGCACCTGGAAGGACCTAACCGACAACGTAAATCAGCTGGCCGCCAACCTCACGACCCAGGTGCGAGCGATCAAAGACGTGGCCACGGCCGTAACCAAAGGCGACCTGACGCGGTCGATCGCGGTTGAGGCACGGGGCGAGGTCGAGGTTCTCAAGGACAACATCAACGAAATGATTCGCAATCTCCGCGTCACCACGCAAAAGAACGCGGAGCAGGACTGGCTCAAGACCAACCTGGCCAAGTTCAGCCGAATGCTTCAGGGGCAGCGCGACCTGCAAACGGTTGCGCAGCAGATTCTTTCTGAACTGGCGTCCCTGGTGAATGCGCATCAGGGAGTGTTCTATACGTATGACGACAGAGAGAATGCCGAAGAGCCGCTTTTGCTGGTGACTTCGTATGCAGGAAGCCGCGATTTGCCCGTCAGGCTGAAGTTGGCAGAGACCCTGATCGGCCAGTGTGCTCTGGACCATAAAAGGCTCGTGGTCGATGAGTTCACCGAAGACGCTTGGCATATTAGCGCCGGTCTAGCCGAGGCCAAGCCGTCTCACGTGGTCGTACTTCCGGTGCTGTTCGAAAAACAAGTCAAAGCGGTGATCGCTCTTGCGTCCTTCAAGCCTTTCGGTGAGGTACATCAGACGTTCTTCGATCAATTGACCGAACTTTTCGGAATCGTGTTGAACACCATTGCCGCCACCATGCGTACGGAGGACCTGCTCAAGAGGTCCCAGGCACTTACGACCGAGCTCCAGCAGACGAACGCGGAACTCAACGAAAAGGCGGAACAGCTCCAGTTGACTTCCAAATACAAGAGCGACTTTTTGGCCAACATGTCGCACGAGTTGCGCACGCCGTTGAACAGCCTCCTCATTCTGTCCAAGATGCTTCATCAAAACGCTGAAGGCAACCTTACGACCAAGCAGGTGGAACACGCAAAAACGATCAATCTGGCGGGCAGCGACCTGCTGTCACTTATCAACGACATTCTGGACCTCTCTAAAATTGAGTCGGGCACCATGTCCGTGGACGCGACGCAAGTCCGGTTCAAAGACATTCAAGACGAGGTGGAAGCCAACTTCCGACCCCTCGCGCACTCAAAGAAGCTGGATTTCGAGATCCACACAGGTCCCGAGCTGCCCGCTAGCTTTGAAAGCGACGCGAAGCGCGTCCAGCAGGTCCTTCGGAACTTGCTCTCGAACGCCATCAAGTTCACTTCCGAGGGAATCGTGCAGCTTCAGATCGGTGTGGCCACTCATGGCTGGTCAAGAGATCATGAAATTCTAAGTCGCGCGGAGAAAGTGATCTCTTTCGCGGTCAAAGATACGGGAATAGGAATCTCTCCGGCCAAGTACCAGGTCATCTTCGAACCTTTCCAACAAGCCGACACGTCAACCAGCCGAAAATACGGGGGGACTGGCTTAGGGCTGTCGATCTCCAGAGAAGTGGCCAAGTTGCTTGGCGGAGAAATCAAGCTCGAGAGCACGCCCGGCCAAGGGAGCACGTTCATCCTTTACCTGCCTGATCGCTACGTCCCAGTTAGGACCAAGGCTCTCAAAGAGGCAGCCTCGATGGCTACCGAGGAAGAGGCGCATGCGGCGTCCAAACCGGCTGGCGTGGGAGAGGCCATCCTTGAACTGCTCCCCACGGATGTGCAGGACGATCGCGAAAATCTAAAGCCTGGCGATCAGACATTGCTCATTGTGGAGGACGACATATCTTTTGGTAGCCTCCTTCTTGATCTGGCGCGGGAGCAGGGTATGAAAGGGCTGCTTGCTTTTACGGGCGAGGCCGCCATCGTCACGGCCCGGAAATTCCGTCCGCAGGCTATCTCGCTCGATCTAAGACTGCCGGATATGGAAGGTTATGCCCTTCTCGACTACCTCAAACATAATGCGGAGCTGCGCCATGTTCCTGTGGTCGTTCTCTCGGGGGGTGACGACCCCGAGCGGGCGCTGCGGGCCGGGGCCTTTGCCTACATGAAGAAGCCGGCGGAAAGGGACGACCTCGTCCAGGCATTACTGAAGATTCAGGTCTTCCTCAGCCGCCAGCCGAAGCATCTGCTTATTGTGGAGGATAACGACATTCAGCGGCGGAACCTGATCGATCTACTTGCCGGCGAAGACGTCGCGACAGAGTCGGCGGGAACAGCGGACGAAGCCCTGGAGATACTCAAATCGAAGCCCTTTGACTGCCTGGTCCTCGATCTGATGCTGCCGGATATGAGCGGCATCCAATTGCTCGAGAAAATAAAATCCGAAGTGGGAATTCTCCAGCTACCTATCATTGTTCACACCGGGAAGGACCTTTCTGCGGAAGAGGAAGCGCGTCTTTCCTTGCTCACCAGTGCCATTGTTGTCAAGGATGCAACCTCGCCGGAGCATGTCGTCGAGGCGGTTACCCTGTTTCTGCATCGTCCCGTTGCGGTGCTCGCCGCGCCGCTCCGCAAAATGCTGGAAAGCGCCTCCGAGAAGGAGCCGGCGCTTGCCGGCAAGACCGTCTTGGTCGTGGACGACGATATGAGGAATATCTACGCACTCTCGAGCGTGCTGGAAATGAGCCAGATGAACGTCGTCTGCGCGCAAGACGGGAAGAAGGCGATAGAAGAGTTAGCTTCGAATCCGGTGATCGACTTAGTTTTCATGGACATCATGATGCCGGAAATGGACGGGTACCAAGCGTTGCGCGAGATTCGCAAGATGGAGCGATTCAACTCGCTGCCCATCATCGCGGTAACGGCCAAGGCCATGCCGGAGGACCGCGAGCGCTGCATCGAGGCAGGCGCCTCCGATTACATCCCCAAGCCGGTCGATCCGGCCAGGCTCCTGTCGCTGCTCCGGGTATGGCTCCATCCCAAGCAGTGATGAGGTAAAGGACCAGCGGGTTCCTTGAAGGGGACGGGAACTAGAGACGGAGCGGCGGCAATGAGGGCCAGTCGACGGCGGTTTCTTTGACGGGTTTCACTTCTTAGAAGAAACCGTGCAGGAATAACCTGAGGTTTGATCCGGAAGATTCCCACAGTTAAACCCCCGAGCGCATTCATGGAAACCTCCTCAGACAAAAACCCGGCGGTAACTGGATTGTCGTGCCGTTTTGTACGCACGCACTATCTGGTAGTCCAGCTCGTCTCACAGCCGCTCTCTGCGGCTCGGCACTTTTGCAAGACTACGGCGTCAGCGGCGTCGGGGAGGGTTCCCAGGTGTATCTTCGGGGCCGGTGAGCTCCCTTTTCGAGCAGGGGAGAACCACCGTGCCCGCTTAAATTCTTTGTTCTAGGCAAGAGAGCAGAAAAGATGTAAGAGTTCTCCACCAATGTGGTGTTTCAGCATGGCGCGGGGACGTTCAGCAGCGGATTTGCAAGTGGTGAGCACCCGGAGAAAGGTGACTAAGTCGAATCGTGCATGCATCGCCGTTAACAAAAGCGAGCACGGAGGGCTTCGAGACTGAAGCAAACATCCTTCTTGTGGACGACCGCGAGGACAACCTCGATGTGCTCGAAGCCATCTTGAAGGATTTCGGTCAGAATCTCGTCCGTGCGCGCTCTGGTCAAGAGGCCCTCCGGTTGCTTTTGGACAAGAACTTTGCAGTGATTCTGCTCGATGTCCGCATGCCCGACATGGACGGATTCGAGACGGCGGAATTGATCAGGAAGCGGCAACGGTCCAGGCATACTCCGATTATCTTCATAACCGCTGCGGATGCCACTCCCGAGCAACTCGCTCGTGGTTATTCTGCCGGGGCCGTTGATTTCATTTTCAAACCGTACACGCCCGACGTGCTGAAAGCCAAGGTCCGCATCTTCCTCGAACTATTCAAAAAGTCAGAGGAAAGCCGCGAGAGCGAACTTCGCTTTAGGACGCTGGTCACGAACGTTCCCGGCGCTCTTTACAGGCGCAAGGCCGAGCCACCCTGGGACGTTTCCTTTATCAGTAACTACATCGAAAAAATATCGGGTTACCCGGCTTCCGATTTCATCGAGCGACGGCGTAGCTACGCGAGCATTGTCTGCCGAGACGATACCGATACTCTTTCGGCCGCACTGGAGGAGGCAGTTCGAAAGAAAGCTCCCTATGCTCTCGAATATCGGATTCTCCACTCGGACGGACGCATCTCTTGGGTTTTGGATCAAGGACAGGCCATCGTCGAAGAATCGGGGAAGACCGAGCGTTTGCATGGCTTCGTTTTCGACACCACGGTTCGTAAGGTTGCCGAGGAGGCTCTTCGAGATGCCTTCGCGCGTTTGATCGAGACACAGGACAATGAGCGACGAAAGGTTGGCGTGGACCTACACGACAGAACCAGTCCATTGCTCAGTGCGCTTCTCGGAAAGCTTTACACTCTAAGGCACGGAAGCCGCAAGCTCGATCCGGGAACAGCGAAGAGCCTCGAAGATAGTTTGAAGCTTGCGGAAGATGTCTCGGGCATCCTGCGGAACGTTTCTCACGTTTGGTATCCGCAGTTGGTTGAGAAGAGTGGCTTACTGACGGGCTTACGCGGGTATTTCGGCGATTTTACCAAACGAACGGGAATTCCCGTGGGCGTCAACTTCCCCCCGGATCTAGCGCCTCTGTTCCATGAGTCCGAGTTGGCACTTTTCCGTGTTGTGCAGGAAAGCCTTGTCAATGTCGTTCGCCATTCCGTCAAGCCGACCGTAACGGTCTCCATAGAGGTGAAAGTAAGTGATCTGATTCTAGAAGTAAGCGATCAAGGCCGCGAGCTGGCTCTAGGTATGCGAGACAGTAAGCCCGATAATATGGTCGGTGAGCTTGGCTTTGTAAGTTTGCGCGACCGTCTCAAACAACTCGGCGGTGAGTTGGAGGTACGGACGAGAGGATCAGTCAGTATGGTCACGGCCGTGGTCCCTTTGAGATCCTCCGGAAAGGCGTTGAAAGGACCGCTAAGTTACTGACGCAGGCCAAGCCTAATTGGACTCACGGGTTCTTGTAGGGGCGTTGAAAGTTCCAGACCCACAGCAAAACGCTTCTCGCTCAGTCGCTCGCAGTAGATGACCCGGGCTGGGACGCGGCTCCCTGTCTTTGGGGTGGTGAGGAGGACGCGTTCACCCGGTTTCCAGCCTTGTTCTGTGACCAAGCGCAGCCCCTGCTCGCTTATGTTTTCCGTTGTTGCCGGATGCTCGAGCCCCAAGCTGTCGGGGCGAGCAAGAGCCACCACTTCTCCCTTCGCCACGCGCTTCTTGCCACGGCCAGTAAATAGACCCATAACCTATCGCTTACCATCACGGTCCTCTTTAGGAAAACGCCGAACCATTGAGACCAGAGGTGGTTGTCTCCATTTCCATGAGTGGGTGTGCTAAGCGTATAGCCGGGCTTACGGCCTGGCAATCCGGTGTTTTCTGTAGGATTGTGAAGGGATTCTTCCGCAATCGCCGCGGAGTCTCCAAAAAATTAGCAGATCACCGTACGAGGCGGGAACTTCCAGAAATCTCCGCGTCAAGGTGTAGCATTAAACCTCCGCAAAATGGACCAGGGAATGCTTTGCTCGAACCCGGTGAAAACCTCAGTACCAGGAATGACGCGGAGCGGCCTATCGGTTTCCGATATTCCCACGTAGCAGGTCATAGCGGAAACCAGGGGAGGGGAGTCTTGGCAAGCGGTGAGAGCACCAAAGGGCGCAACCGTGTCGACAATGTCCCTGGCTGCTCAATTAGGCGAAAGGGCTTCGGATAGATTTGCCGGGAAACTCGGGAGGAGAAGGGCGCAGCTGGCTCTGTCGTTCGCGAAATGTTGATGCCCGACTCATCACGTGAAACCCGCATCCCCGCTGAATCATCACCGCAGCGCACGCCGGGTCGTATAAATTGCGCTGCCGAGGAAACTAATCATGCCTCTGTCAGCTACGCATCTCCCGGGTTCCTATGATGCTCTGGGGCGTAATCCTCTCGATCGTGATTGCCGTGGCGGCCTCGTACACCGCGCTGGATCTTGCCGGGCGCGTTGCTGCCCGCAAAGGATGGACCTTCGCAACGTGGTTGACCGGAGGGTCCCTCACTATGGGCGTTGGCATCTGGTCCATGCACTTCTCGGCGGTGCTGGCTTTCCTGTTCCTTCCGTCCGCTTCCCGTTGCCTTGTCCGTCGCGTTTGCGATTGCCTTCTCCTATTCCGCGCTGCGTCTGGCGTTCTATTTTCGTGAGGCACACAAAGTGGTTTTGACCCGCGGCGGAATTTCTCGGCACCAAGCGGCCGGATGTTCCCAGTTGCCTTGTTCTCGACGTTCGATTGCCGGGAATGAGCGGCCTGAATCTCCAGCAAAGACTGTCGCAGAGCGGCGTGCGCATGCCGATTATTTTTATCACCGGACATGGAGATATCCCCATGTCGGAAGGCGGGCGCTATCGAATTCCTCACAAAGCCATTCCGCGACCAGGACTTGCTTGACGCGAAACACAAGTGGCGCCAGAAAGGGCCCGCGCAAGGCATCAGCGGGATGCAGAAGTAGCCGTCTCGCTAGCGCGCTTCGCATCGCTCACGCCTCGCGAACGCCAAGTATTTCCTTTCGTCGTCTGCGGTTTGCTCAATAAACAAATCGCCGGACGAGCGAAGCCGCCGCCAGAGTCCATCGCAGCCAACTCATACGCAAAATGCAAGCGGATTCGTTAGCCGAGCTGGCCCGCATGGCTGAAAGAGGGGAGTCTCCGAACATTCCTGACTCTTCACCAAAGTAAAGCCTCCCTTTACGAAGAGCCGATAGACTCTACTTGCTTGCTTTGTTATAAGAAGTCAGCTTCATTGGCTTCGCCTGGAGCTGTGGCTGGTTGGAGGGAGACCAGTCCCGATGGCGAAATTGCCAAACGGCAAGATTGTTGCGGTCCATTCGCCTGATCGGCAGCTGCACGGCGGATCACCATGTGAGAGTGAACCGCCCGGAAAACTGGTTTCCCATTGTCGCGCAACAGTTACAAGATTCCTTCGGTAGCCCAAGATCAAGCTCGGCTCCCACCAGCGGTGAGTAAGAGGAAGCTTATGGCCACACCTCAGCGCACCGGACAATTTCACGTCCCCTGCCATGAACACCATGTTGAAATGAGGTTGACAGACATTGTGCCGCAAACCATCGCCCTTGACCGAGCGCAATTTTTCTGCCCGCTGATCCTTCCCGACACGCAGCAGTAGTAGTAGTCTGGCGTGATTTGTTGGGATATGGGAAAGCTAGGCAGGCGTAGACTCGGCGGCTGGAGTGGTCTTGCATGAGGAACACTACACAGCTCCGGCATTCCTTCCGCGAGAGCAAGAGAGAGTTTGGCGCTGGAGTTGAACATTGAAAGCCAAAAACGGAAACTAGTTAAACTCCTGACGAGAATTTAAATCGAAGCGCGGCCGGTGTGCAAGATTTAGAAACTAATTTAGAGTTCTTACTGCGTCCTTACCAGCGGGCTCTGGTGGATCAGTGGCCCCGACCAACACCGGCCATAATGGCTCCGTTTTTCACTGGCGTTAACAATCTATCGGGTCTCTCAGCCAACATAGTATGAGACATGGGCCGAGAAGTGAGTCGTTTGCCCGCTTCGGCATTGAGGTTGATAGGCGACCAAGGGTGATGTTACTTCACAGCGCTAGATCGGTCAGGAGGACATGTGGGTTGAGATTGCGTACAGCCTCAAGCATGTCTTAGGTTCAAAGAACGACCACGAGCAGATTAGCCGGGTCGATCGATAGAGTCGGAAAAGTAGGTGAAGCTGTCACTTTTGCCAGTTGAGTATCGCTCTCTACTTCGTGAGAATGTCCGTTCGGTACCTTATAACGAGTCAGATGAGCGAAGGATTGGGAAAAACAAAATCCAATCATGCTTGATGGGACTGGATGGGCGTAAGCCTGTCTCGCAACGCGGCCTTTCTTCGTAGTTTTAACCAGAATTTTCACAGTCTGCAAACTGTTATCAACCCACTGGTACGGCCAGATGCCTAAGCTACTCTCGCAAGGCGGAAATCGCGATGAACACCGAATACCTTTGGTTTGTCTTGATGGTTCGCAATCGATGGGAAAAATCCGCAGCGCACTGTTTGGCGAGGAAGGGATTCGAGTGTCTGCTGCCAATTTCCAGACAGAGGCACCAGTGGTCAGACCGGTGGAAAGAAGTGGAGGTAGTGCTTTTTCCTGGTTATTTGTTCTGCCGCCTCGATCCGGAGCGACGATTGCCAGTTCTAACCGTACCAGGAGTTCTGTCAATCGTGGGGACGCGATCAGGCTTCACGCCTGTGGGTCGCGACGAAATCGCCGCAGTGGAGTTAGTGGGGAGGGCGGGAGTTCCCGCTCAACCGTGGCCGTTTGTGGAAATGGGCCAGGCGGTATACCTAGACCAGGGGCCCTTGCGCGGACTAACCGGCATTGTGCTGATGCGCAAACAGGAGTCGAAGCTGATTATTTCCGTGCAGCTGTTGAAGCGTTCTATCGCAGTGGAGATTGATCGAACCTGGATCAGCACCCTACCGGTTCAATGCCGGCAGGGTGTTGTCGGTACCCTGAATGTTTCACTACTCGGTTTTGAACAAGGAGAATTGTCAGCACAGCGGTAGCGGCACTGATCCTGTCGTTAAGATGAGCCAAACTCTTAAGTTTCGGCTTGCTGGCCGCATATCTGGATCAAACGAGCCGCAACTTCTTTGCCGAACAGGAGTACGGGCAGGTCAACACTGGCGACTTGTTCAATCGAAGGACGAGGTTTGGCTGCCGATGGGCTGTTTGCTGGGAAAACGAAACCTTCTGTGGGCTATACCGCGAGGTTCGTGCCATTAGAAGGCGACATTTCGCAGACACCGTCAGTATCTTCGTCGCAGAACGATTTTTTCTGAAGAAAACCGGCGATTCTGTTGTGGCGGGGGAATTGCTTTTTGTGGTGTGCTCGGAAGAGCGCAACCGTGCGCCTCTTAAGAGGAGGTCCGGATGGGACTTTTCGGGCGGCAGCGTTCCCCGAAATGCCTGAGAAACACATCCTCCATAACGGCCATTCCTGTTCAAAGTTTAAATAGCTCAATGATTGCAATTGACTTACGCAAGGTCCACACGGAAGCGACTCAATGGCCAACAAGAGATGGATCGTGTTAGCTGCCGTTGCGTTCTGCCTAGGAATTCTGGCGGCGAACGGAGCCCAGGCGCAGAAGAGTGCGCTTGGCGGCCAAGGATCGGCGTGCGTCCCGGGCCCTAACGTTGGTGCAGTGAAGAGCAGCGACGAGCACGGGCAGGTTCCGCCCTTGCAGCACCGCAATAATCGCTACCAACTTCATTCGGCGGATGTGCTGGAGCTGAGTTTTCCGTTTACTCCGGAATTCAATCAGATAGTGACGGTCCACCCGGATGGATTCATCACCTTGCGCGGCATTGAGGACATTCACGTGCAGGGTTTGACGCTGCCGGAGGTTTCCAATTTGCTGCGAATTGCGTACGGCAAGATTCTGCACGATCCAATGATCAATATAGAGTTGAAGGATTTCGAGAAACCGTACTTCATTGTGGGCGGGGAGGTCGGTCATCCTGGCAAGTTTGACCTGCGAGGAGAAACAACCGTGGCGCAAGCGGTGGCGATTGCCGGTGGGTTGAAGGATTCGGCGAAGCATTCCGAAATCCTGCTCTTTCATCGCGTGCCGGATGGCTGGCTTCAGGTGAAGAAGGTGAACCTGAAGAAGATGCTGAAGGAAGCCAATCTGGAAGAAGACGCCTACTTGCAGCCGAGCGACTTTCTGTACATCCCGAAGAACGGCATATCCAAGGTCGAGCGCTTTCTTCCGACGTCCTCGGTTGGTCTGTACGCCACTCCAGTCGTTCACTAAGCAATCCCGCAAAAAAGTGAGGTTAGCGTGACGGAAAGAGACCTGTACATATGGGCGGAGGAAAGACCAAATCACGTCACCCTGCGTGATTTTCTGGCAATTGGTTTTCGGCAGCGCCGGCTGATGGTCACCACCTTCATAGCGCTTTTAGGTGCGGTGGTTGGGATTGCCCTGGTTTTGCCCAAGCAGTATGAGGCACAGATGAAGATTCTGGTTCGACATGAGCGCGTTGATTCTGTGATCTCGGCGGAACGCGAAACGCCGCGGCAGACGCAAACCGAAGTTACTGAGGGAGAGCTGGAGTCCGAAGCGGAACTGCTGAAGTCCAAGGATTTGCTTGCCAAAGTCGTGATTGCTTGCAACCTGGACAAAGAGATAGATTTCTCCTTTTGGACTTCGAGTCGCGGTAAATGCGCAAGCGAGGCCACCAGTGGCCGTCAAGATGATGAGAAGATTGCGCGGGCGGTCCAGGCGCTCGAGAACAAACTAAAGGTCGAGCCGATCAAGCTGACGAACCTGATCAGCGTGACCTACCGCGCAAGCGATCCGCACCAAGCCGCGTATGTGCTGAACACCCTTTCGAATCTTTACCTGGAAACGCATCTGGCGATGCACCGCATTTCCGGGGCGTTCGACTTTTTTCACCAGCAAGCGGAAGAGTACCGCAATGCCCTGGAAAAGGGCGAGGAGAAACTCGGCGAATTTGGCCACAAGGAAGGCATCGTGTCGCCGACATTGACGCGCGAAATCACGGTGCGGAAGCTCAGCGAATTCGAGGCGTCGCTACTCGAGACTCAAGCGGCGATCGCAGAGACGCAACGACGAATCAAGACGCTAGAGACACAACTCGCTTCACTGCCGGCCCGGCACACCACGCAGGTGCGCACTGCCGACAATCCTCAATTGATGGAGCGACTGAAATCGACGCTGTTAGATCTGCAACTCAAGCGCAGCGGGCTGTTGACGAAATTTGAGCCGAGTTATCGGCCAGTGCAAGAAGTAGAGCAACAAATAGCCCAAACAAAGGATGCCATCGCAGCGGCAGAGAAAGCTCCGCTGCGCGACGAAACAACTGACACGGATCCGACTTACGAGGCGTTGCGCGCGGAGCTCGCCAAGGCCAGCACTGATTTAGCAGCATTGAAGGCACGCGAGACGGCTAAAGCAGGCATGGTTCGCTTGTATCGCGCGGAGAGCGAGCGCCTCGATCAACAGGAAGTCCTACAACAGGACTTGCTGCGCACGGCCAAAGCTAACGAAGAGAACTATTTGCTGTATCTCCACAAGCAAGAAGAGGCGCGCATTTCGGATGCTCTGGACCAGCAGCGCATCTCGAACGTACTTGTAGCAGAGGCGGCCAGCGTTCCTTTCAAGCCGCAGCGACACCGGCTCGTGTTCGTCATGATAGGAGGGCTGTTGGCAGCATTGGCCAGCGTGACACTGGCTTTTGTGATGGATCGCTTGGATCAGTCGTTCCGTACGCCACAAGAAGTGGAGGATTTTCTGGGGAGCCCGGTTCTCGCGGCATTACCGAAGAGTGAGTGACAACCGTGTTTCTGGATTTCTATCGATTGCGGGAGCAGCCTTTTGGTGTCAGCCCGGACCCGCGGTATCTCTATTTTAGTCCTGGACACCGCGAAGCGTTGGCCTCCCTATTCTACGGAATCGAGACGGGTGGCGGATTTCTTGCACTCATCGCTGAACCTGGAATGGGTAAGACGTCGCTGCTCTTGCAACTGTTGGAACGGTTGAAAGGCTCGATTCGTAGCGCGTTCTTGTTTCAAACCCAGTGCGATTCAAGAGAACTCCTCCGTTATTTGCTTGGTGCTCTCGGTATTGATAGCCTCGGGAACGATATGGTGCAGTCGCACGCCCGGTTAATTCAGTTTCTCTTAGGAGAAGCTTCGGCAGGCAGGCGAGTCGTCGTTTTTATCGATGAAGCCCAGAATCTTACGGATGAAACGCTGGAAACAGTGCGTTTGCTGTCGAATTTTGAAGCTTCTAACCGCAAACTCATTCAAATCGTACTTTCCGGCCAACTGGAATTGGCGCGGCGGTTGAAGAATCCGCTACTGGGGCAATTGAGCCAGCGCATCACGGTGCTCACAGGGCTGAAGCGTTTGGCGCCAACAGAGACACTCTCTTACATTCGTCATCGCTTGGATATTGCCGGCTACGAAGGCCCCGAGATCTTCGCTTCATCAGCCATCCATCTTATTGCCCAGCGGAGCCAGGGCATTCCGCGGAATATCAACCGTATTTGTTTTAATGCATTGTCGTTAGGCTACGCCCTCGGCTGCAAAGGGATTGGCAAGAAAATCGTGCAAGAAGCCCTGAACGATCTGTCGCTGGACAACGTCGGGGGGAAAACCCGTTCTGGAGAACTGCCCTCGTCAGGAATCGCTGGTCGGCCTGCGCTTTCGCTCGATAAGGTGGGGGGCAGAGTGTTCGAGAATCGGACATTGCAGACGGCGGTCCTCTTTGCCCTGCTGGGGAGTCTTGCGACGTATTTTGTCGCATACAGGGGAGCGGCAGTGGTCCGATCTTCTCCTGGCATGAACGTTCCTGTGGACTCTGCGGTGCGAATGCCCGCGGCTTTCGCCAGTCCTGAACCCGCAAATCCGGACGCTCATCAAACGACGGAGAAGGCCAGATTTATTACCTACATTGTGCAGCCCAACGATAACATCTCGAATCTCTGCGAGTGGTCCCTAGGGCACTACGACGAGGCGGGGCTAGCCGAGTTGCGAAAGCTCAATCCAGATCTAATCAATGCCGACCACATTGAAGTCGGCGACCGACTCCGGCTGCCCGTACGGCATTCCAATTAATTTCTGGGCTTCTGAGCATCCCACTCATGAGCAAAAACTTCGAGCTGCTGCGGCAAATCGGCAGAGAACACGACCTGTTTCAAACGTCGGCAGGTTCCCGCGTGGCTAAAACGGCAGATTGTGAGCGGGCCTCTTTGGTCGAGATCGCACTTCCTAGACCCGAGCCCAAGGAAGCGAGACAACAGATTCGATCGCCCGAGTTGGTTAAAGAGAAAGCCAAGAGTTGGAACCAGGAGATTTCGCGAAAGGAGTTTCCTCGCGGGTTGGAATGGGCGAGGATAACGCGGCGCGAAGAACTGAAGTTAGTGCACCGCGTTTTCTCGCCCGCCGGGGCGGAGCGCGCGCCGCAAGTCGTGCTCTTTTCCGGCGTAGAAGACGGACACGCTGCGTCCACAATTAGTGCCCGATGTTGCGAGGTTCTGGCGGAGCAGGGCGACGGGCTGGTCTGCGCCGTGGACGCCAATCTGGAATCGCCATTCCTGCATCGGTACTTCGGCGTGCCCAACGAGAAAGGGATGATGGAAGCGCTTTGCGATTCTAGCCCGGTGAACGCATTTGTTCACAAGACTAAGGACAGCAATCTTTGCGTTATGCCCACGGGAGCCGCCAACACTGAATTCGAGTTAAGTGCCCGCGAAATTGCGGAGCGGCTCAAGGAGCGAATGAACGAGCTGCGCGTCTTTTTCAAATATGTACTGATTCATTCTCCCGTATGCTCAGATCGAGCCGCGGCGCCGCCCAGCTTTGGCGTTGACGGGCTCGTGCTGATCGTTGAGGCGAACTCCACGCGGCGAGAGACGGTGCGCGAGGTCATGAAAGAGCTGCGGATGCTGGGCACACCCATCCTCGGAGTGGTTTTGAACAATCGCACTTTTCCCATCCCTGATGCTGTCTATCACAAACTTTAGCCACAAAATTCGGTCACAATCCACAAAACATCCGGCCAATAAAATTCTTCGCGGGGCTGTTTCCGGTAAGACGGTGTTGGGGAGACCGAGCGGTAGTTCCGTCGCGGCCTGTTCTGATGCCACGCCGCTCAAGGACTCTGCGGGACCGCGCACCGTCCAAAGTGTGGAACTCCAGTCAGAAAGGGCGGCTACGGTTTCCACCGACGGGCAAGAGCCAGGCGTCGGGCCTCTGCTTGAGGCCAACGCGAATCGGTCCTATTTTCTCTGCAAACGTTGTCTGGACGTGTGCCTCGCCGGCGTGATCCTGTTCCTGCTCGTTCCCGTGTTGCTGTTCATTGCTGTTCTGATCAAACTCGACTCTCGCGGGCCGGTTTTCTTTACTCACGAGCGCGTCGGAGCCAAAAGAAAGAACACCGGCCGCGAGACAGTCTGGGTGGTCACCAAATTTGGCATGCACAAGTTCCGCTCCATGTCGGTAAATGCGGACTCGCGGGTACACGAAGCTTACATTCGTGATTTTGTCGCCGGACGCGTGCAGCCGAGTGAAGAAAACGGAGGAAAATTCAAGCTGACGAATGACCCGCGAGTGACGCGTGTAGGGCGCATGCTGCGTCGCACGAGTCTCGATGAGCTGCCGCAACTATTCAACGTTTTGAAAGGGCAAATGAGTTTGGTCGGACCCCGGCCCGTTCCGTCGTATGAAGTGGCTTGCTATCGGAACGGCGAGCACAAACGTCTTGCAGCCTTGCCAGGGATAACCGGTCTTTGGCAAGTCAACGGAAGATGCCGAGTTTCTTTCGAGGAAATGATTCGCATGGACCTCGAATACATCCGCAACGCGTCACTCTGGCTCGATCTCCGAATACTTTTGTTGACAATTCCTGCGGTTCTGTGGGGAAGAGGTGCCGAATGAGCGTCACAATTCCATCGCTAGGTATGAACGCTGTGCCCATGGTCAGCAATCCCTTGGGGATTGCGGTGGTCGGCTGCGGCTATTGGGGAACGAATTATGTCCGCATCTTCCACGAATTGGTGGAGTCGCGCCTGGTAGCCGTTTGCGACGGCCGCGCTGACCGATTGCGTGAAGTGGGTTCCCGTTTTCCCGGCGTGCAGCTGAGCGCGAAAGTTGACAAAGTCGCAGAGCATCCCGATGTCGATGCGGTGGTCGTCTGCACCGAAGCGACCATGCACTACGACGTGACGCGCCGTCTGCTGGCCGCTGGCAAACACGTGCTCGTCGAGAAACCTCTGACGACTACGACCGCCGATGCGCAAAAGCTGATCGCCTTGGCGGAGTCGAAGTCTGCAGTGCTGATGGTCGGCCATACGTTTGTGTTCAACGCCGGAATCCAGAAAGTCAAAGAGTATGTGCAAATGAGTTCAGGCCGCGTCTACTACTTGTACGCCCGCCGCACTAACCTCGGGCCGATTCGCCACGACGTGAATGCGCTTTGGGATCTCGCTCCGCATGATATAGCCATCTTCAATTATCTGCTGGACAGCGTGCCGGAATGGGTCAGCGCGGTGGGCGGCAAGGTGCTGCGAAATTGCCGGGACGATGTGGGATTTATTTCGCTGGGCTATCCCGGCAATATCATCGGCCACGTTCATGTGAGTTGGGCGGATCCCGACAAGGCCCGCGAGGTCGTTATTGTCACGAGCGACCGGCGCATTGCCTTCAATGATCTCAACGGGCTCGAGCAGGTGCGCGTGTTTGAGAAGGGCGTGAGCACGGTGGCGGAAGAGCCGCTGAATTACGGTGAGTTTCGCTTCGAGATTCGCGACGGTGACATCATCAGTCCTCGCATCAAGCCGACCGAGCCGCTCAAAAATCAATGCCGGCATTTCTTGGAATGCGTGCGCCGGGGCAAGCGGCCGATCAGCAGTGGCATCGAGGGGTGCGATGTGGTTCGCGTGCTGGAAGCCGTGAACCGCTCGATCGAATACAACGGGCAAAAAGTGGAGGTAGAGAAAGATGATTCCTATGCACACGGCTCAATCGCAAGTGCCGTTCGTTGATCTCGCCGCGCAGTACGCCGCCATAGCCGAGGAAATAGACGCAGCGGTTTCCAAGACAATCCGTGAAGCAGATTTCATCCTTGGGCGCGCGGTGCGCTTGTTCGAGGAGGAGTTCGCGCGGTTTTGCGAGGCGCAATTCGCGACCGGCGTAGATTCCGGAACGTCAGCGCTGGAGTTGGCCTTGCGCGCATACGACATCGGGCCGGGGGACGAGGTCATTACCGCACCGAACAGCTTCATCGCCTCCGCCCTGGCAATTTCTCATGCGGGTGCGACGCCAGTATTCGCTGACATCGACGCTGATTCTTACACGATCGATGTGGCAGCCCTCGAAATGGCCATCACGCCGCGCACGAAAGCGATCATTCCTGTGCACCTTTACGGGCAGCCGGCCGACATGGATCCCATCATGGAATTGGCCGAGCGGCACCAATTAGTCGTCATTGAAGATGCTTGCCAGGCGCATGGCGCGCGCTACAAGGGTCGCAGAGTGGGTTCTTTGGCTCACGCCGCGGCATTCAGCTTCTATCCTGGAAAGAATCTTGGAGCCTACGGCGACGGCGGCGCAATGGTGACGAACGACCCTGCAATCGCAAAAAAAGTAGAGATGCTCCGCAACTATGGCCAGCAGGAAAAATACCATCACATGTTTCGCGGATACAATCGCCGTCTCGACACGCTGCAAGCGGCCGTGCTGCGGGTCAAGCTGAGATATCTCGAGAAGTGGAATGCTGCGCGGCGTCAGCACGCAGGGCGCTATCGGTTCCTATTCGAGAAGAGCCGGATTGTCACGCCGAATGAAGCACTCTACGCGGAATCCGTGTGGCACCTTTACGTTGTTCGCGTCAGCCACCGAGACACATTTAAGGATTACCTCTCGAGTCGCGGAATCCATTGCGGCATCCACTACCCCGTGCCGGTTCATCTGCAGCCGGCGTATCACGATCTGGGACACAAGAGAGGCGACTTCCCGGTGACCGAAGATTACGCGCAAAGAATCATCTCGCTGCCGATGTATGCGGAACTTACGCCAGAACTCATCGCGAGAGTTGCCGAGGCCGCGGTCGAGTTTGTGGATGGGACTCGTTCCTCCGTCGTCGGGACGATGGCGCCTGAACCACCGCGGGCCACGACGACACTGCCCTGATTTTCCTGGCACGGATAAGGTGAGCCGCGGCCTTCCAGTTGAGCGCTCTCTTCTGCGGGGGCCCGAAACAGGCGGCTTTGCGAAGAATCAATTTGGCAGCGCTCATTGTAGGGGAGCCCCGAGGACCTGACCTCTGGACTCTGCGTTCCCTCTTCTCTGGTCCATGCGAATTGTATGTGGTGCAAGCGCTTTGCTACAACGAGATTTCGAGGCTGAGAAGACCACGACGTCGACTCGAGAAGCACGGACTGTTCAAAGCTGTTTCGTGTTGGATGGGGAGGAGCTTCGTTGGCGGTAGAGAAGACAAACGAGCCAGTCGAATTCTCGACCAACTTTTTGAAGCGGACTTTTTGCGCGAATGGTGGCGGCAGTCTGGTGTTTGTGCTTTCGAAGTGCCTCATTTGAATCACCCGCAATGCCAAAAAGTGCTGGAGAGCATCGTGCCAGACATCATCCTTCTTGTGTCAGGCGGCGTCCTCAAATCCCATATTTTCAACCAGGCAAAGTTGGCTGCTCTGCACATCCACCACGGCCAAGCGCCTTTGATTCGAGGAGTTTCGAGCATCGTGTGGGGCATCATCGAAGACAAGCGTGACTGGATCGGCGAGACGATTCATCTTGTCGACGAAGGTAGCGATACCGGCGCAATTCTCTGGCGTGGTGCGCCGCAGCTTTCCCCCGGAGATACCGCCGCAACGCTGTGCTTCCGAGCGCACGTGGAAGCCGTAGCGGCTCTCCTGCGGCTTCTCGAACGATACGCAAGGCGCGAAGAGCCAGCGCGGTGGCCCACCCCAGCGGCAGAGGCTTCCACCTACCGAAGCACCCCAGGTCTCGGTGCATGGCTGAAGTTCCTGTTGCTCGGACGGGGCCGACGCGCGCGATTTTTGATCGACCGAGCACTCCAATGCTGAATGCTATCGGCAGGATTTGTCTGGCCCTCGCTCGTCACCTCAAAAGCGGCGGCGTGATTGTCAACGAGCACGTTCTCGATCGCGAGCAAACGCGCCGGCACGTCGATGTGCTGAGCCGTTGTTTTGATTTCATTCACCTGAACGATCTGCCGAGACAGCTATACCGTCGCGGCAAAAAGCCATTTTGCTTGCTTACCTTTGACGACGGCAAGCGCAGCAACGCAACCGCCGTGGCACCGGAGTTGGAACGACTTGGGGTACCCGCGGTCTTCTTTGTTGTGTCGGGCTCCCTTGACGACCAAGCACCTCTGTGGTTTGACCGCCATCGCGCGCTGCAAAAAAAACTAGGCGCAACTCCAAACGGCTTGAGCCTGCAAGTCTTGAAACAACTTCCTTACGCTCTGCTGATCGAGCGTATTGAGCGCGCGTGCTCGCAATACGGGATTGATGCCAACCCGCGCGACGCCGATGTCGGCTTGATGAGTTGGGAGCAGGTACGTCGACTGCACCGACGTGGCTTCAGCATCGGGGCACATGGACATACTCACACCATCCTGACACGAGAGAGCAAAACCGCTGCGTTTGAAAGTATTGCAAGGAGCATAGCCAAGGTCAGCGAAGAGATCGGAGAGGCTTGCGGAAGCTTTGCCTTCCCGAACGGTAATTACACCGCCGAACTGGCGCAGCACGCCATTCGCTGTGGTGCGAAAATGGTGATGACCACGGAGCCCACATGGGTCGATCAGAGATTCCCGCTTTGGCGGCTGCCGCGGTTGCAGATCTTCGGCGACAATAGCCCAGGGAGAATCAGACTGAAGGCCGCCGTCGCTGCGGCCGGACGCATCCTCAAGAACCCCGACGGTACGGGCCGCCTCTATCGGGCAATCAATCGCATCGCACGCCGAGACCCCACGCGAAATCCGATAGAAAAGGACGTCCGGAGCCTCGTGGCGGAGGCGGAGGCGGAGGCTCGAACTGAGGCCGAAGTCAATGTGGGACTCGACTGAAGAGCTGCACATCCAGCAACGGAGTTCAGCAAGTCCCTTGTCTGGAACGCTGAAGCAGCGATCGATTTCTGTCCGATGTGGATTAGAAGCCACGCTCTCTGCGCTGGTGCTGGGGCTGCTTGGCCCATTCGCCGCGCTCAGAGCGAGATCCGTTCAGAAACTTCTCCTTGGGATTGTCGTGCTCGACGTTCCGCTCCAATTGGGTACGCACTTTTTCTATCGTGAGGCTGACGCATCGTCCGGAGCACTCGGGGGATTGAGCATCTCCGTTACAACCATAGCTCTGCTAGCCCTATATACGTCGTGGTTCCTTCGAAGGCTGGAGCGGCGAGGGCAAGAAGCTCGCTCATCGCCACAACGGAACTGGGCGCTAGTCTGCTATTTGGGGTTCAGCGTCTTAAGTTTGTTTGTCGCGCGAGACGCAAGACTCTCCGCCTTCGAGTTGTTTTTCTTATTGCAAATGTACCTCGTGTTCCGGTACGTGGCGCATTTCGCCCGCACGCGGAGGGATGTGCTGTTCGTCGTCTCCTGCATTCTGGCTGGCTGTTTGATAGAAAGCCTTTTGATGGCGGGCCTCGGATTCGGGAATGTCTCAACGAGCCTTTGGGGACCGCTTCATATTCGAGTGGATCACGATGCGAGCGGCAAATTCACGCGAGTTGGCGGAACAGTTGGTTCTCCCAATGAAGCCGGGGCGTATCTCAGTGTAGTGTTGTCCGTCGCGGTGAGTGTGCTGTTCGTCGAAGTCGAACGCAAATACAAATGGCTTGCCGCTGCCGTTCTGGCATTCGGAGGAGCCGCACTGGTGTTTACGTTTTCTCGAGGTGCCTGGACTGCATTCGTTTTGGCGACGATCCTCTTCTTTTTCTCAACGAGACTGCAAAAACGAATCTCCTTTAAGCCTCTCATTCCTTTTGCTGCGATTCTGTTGTTTCTCTACCTGCCGTTTCACAATGAAATTAGTAATAGGTTCATTTCTGATGATAATGGCTCGGCAGAGTCTCGCGTTCCGCTGATGAACCTGGCCTTCCGCATGATCGCGGACAACCCCATTCTGGGGGTCGGGGCCAACAATTTTTCAGCCGCCATGGTCGATTATTTGACACCCGAATTTCGCAAGGGTTTTTTGTATACAGTCCATAACAAATATCTCTTGGTCTGGAGTGAGATTGGTCCTGGCGGACTTTTGGCCTACCTGGCGTTTTTCCTTGGAATCTTGCGAGTGGGACGAGCGTGCTGGAAGCAAGGCGATCGGTTCTTATCCACACTCGCTCTCGGAATGACCGTCGCCATGATCGGCAACATGGTCCACCAAAGCGTCGAAATCCTGCAGGATCGAGGCATAACGCAATTGCTTTGGTTGATTGCCGGTCTGCTTGTCGCCATGCAAGAGATTTTGCGAGCGCAGACAGCTTCATTCGATTCGCTTGCCTCGATTACCTGAAGGCCTAATTTATCCTCTGGGGAATTCATACCAGCGGTCTGTGCCATCACAATCACGCACTCGCTGATTGCTGCTTATGAAAGTGCTGATCATGACAGCCATTTACCCGACAGTCGATAATCCGGCGTTTGGGTCGTACGTTCGCACCCAGTCCGAATCGCTCCAGCGGGCGGGGCTTGATGTCGAAATGCTGGTTCTCAGCCACCGCCACCGCAAACTCATTTATCCTTTGGCAATTTTCCAGCTACGAGAACGTCTGGCGTGCAGCGCGGTCGATCTGGTTCATGCTCATTATGGCCTAGTGGGCTTGATCGCGCGCACGCAATGGAAAGTTCCGGTCGTGGTCACCTACCACGGGAGCGACATTCTCGGGTCGATAACCAAGTACGGCAAAAGGCCACTTGTCCAACGGGTGATCGCTAGTGCGTGCCGCGTGCTCGCCCGCCATGTGGACGCGGCCATCGTGCAAAGCGACCAGATGGCCGCCAAAATAAGAAAAGCGAAAGTTCATGTGATTCCCCACGAAGTGGATTTGGATGTGTTCAGACCAACTGATCGGGAGCAAGCCAGGGCTGTATTGGGTTTGGACTCCGGCAAAAGATATCTTCTGTTTGCAGCGAACCCAAGAGTTGAAGTGAAGCGTTTTCCTCTCGCCAAAGCCGCCGCAAACGCACTCGCGCGCCATGATACCCGTGTGGAAATGCTGGTCGTGTCGCACGAGCCTCAAACGCGGCTGGCTCTGTACATGAGCGCTTGCGACGCTTTGGTCTTCCCATCGTTTCAAGAAGGTTCGCCCAACATTGTCAAGCAGGCGATGGCCTGCAACCTGCCGATGGTGTGCACGGATGTAGGTGATGTACGGCGGGTCGTCGGGTCAACAAAGTACTGTTACATCTGCAATCCCTGCACCGACGAATTTGCCGCGAAGCTCGCTGAGATTTTAGCCCATCGCAACCGAAGCAATGGTCGCGAGAATATTCGCCACTTGGACTCACCGGCCGTGGCGCGACGCGTGATTGCGGTCTACGAAGAAGTTTTGAGAAAAAGCGACGGTCGCGTGATTGCGAAGCGACAAGATTCTAGCAGTCTGCTCCCGGCCTGGTATAGCGATGACGCTAACGAAATGCGTGAGCCTCCGGCGGCTAACAAATGAACCTTATGGTAATTGCCTCGGGCACATCGGATGCGCCCCTCCAGCCCGGGACCTCGGCAATCTTGCATCGCGACAAAGAACAGGATCTCGATGGTCCGCTGCTGAACGCCCTGCTGCCAAGCAACCAACGACAGATTATCTCGTGCCATGGAGCTTGTGAGAAGACTCGCCGATCAAAGATCAGGATTCTCAGTCTTGAGTAGCTATGAAGCCGCCCGATAACCGCGTGTTGATGCTCCTGGAGAATCAGGCCTATCCACAAGACCACCGCGTTCGCCGGGAGGCGCTGGCCTTGGCCCGCGCGGGTTACCGCGTTTCGGTCGTTTGCCCGGCGACTCGAGCGCAGGTCCGGCACGAGGTCGTTGACGGTGTTCGCGTGTATCGTTTCCGTTCTCCGGCGCCGGCCAACGGGTTCTTGGGTTATCTCCGGGAGTACGGCTACTGCACGGCGATGTCGTTCTTCTTCTCGCTGTGGATTTTCTGGAGAGAAGGTTTTGATGTGGTGCACGTGCACAACCCCCCGGATACGTTTGCATTCATCGGTGCATTCTTCAAATTATTTGGCAAGCGTCTTGTGTTCGACCATCACGATCTGTCCCCTGAGATGTATCGGGCTCGGTTCCCGAACGGCTCCAAGATCGTGTACAAGGCACTGGTCTTGTTCGAGAGGCTTGCCTGCCGCCTCGCGGATCACGTTATTGCGACAAACGAGTCCTACAAAGAGATTGAGATCGAGCGCCACAATGTTCCTGCCGAGCGCATTATCGTCGTGCGTAACGGTGTAGAAGTGCCACGCGATCGACCTATGCCACCAGACTCACCAGACCATGGTCTACGCAGAAAAGGGAAGACCATCATCGCCTTTCTCGGCGTCATGGGGTTTCAAGATGGCCTGGACTACCTCATCCGGGCCCTCCGTCACCTGCGATACGACTTGGGCAGACGCGATTTTTATTGCGTGCTCATGGGTGGCGGAGATGCGTTGGCAAGCGTCACAAAGCTCGCGCGCGAGTTGGATCTCGAAAAGCATGTGTGGTTTCCCGGGCTGGTCCAGGGAGACCGATTGGTCTGTTATTTGTCGGCGGCGGATATTTGCGTCGATCCCGATCCTGGTTGCGAGTACAACGATCGTTCCACCATGATCAAAATGATGGAATACATGGCCTACGCCAAGCCCATCGTCGCATTTGATTTGCGCGAGCATCGCGTTACCGCGGAAAGCGCGGCGATATACGTTAAACCTAACGACGAATTGGCGTTTGCTAGGGCTCTTGCGGAACTCATGGATGACCCAGCAAAGCGAAAGGCCATGGGTGCGTTTGGACGCCAGCGCATTGAAACGCAGCTAGCGTGGCACTACTCCATCCCCAATCTGCTTGCTGTCTATCGCAAAGTTCTTCCCAAATCTGTTGTTGCCGAACCGCAGGCGGTTCCTCAACGAAATCCTGTTCGTACGGCGACCGTCGGGTCACGCCAAGCTGGCGTGTGAATTTCGGCCCGATTTGATTGAACGTGTCTCTGTGAAAACTTGGAGGAATGCGAGTTTAGACGCCCTACTCCAACTACCCAGGATGGTTACTAAACGAGGTTGAAGAACATGAAGATTGTCCAAGTAGATCCGCGGGTCGATCCGATCTGGCAAACGTTGGCTGACCGAGGCGGGAGCAGCGTTTTTCACTCCCCGAGCTGGATTCAGGTGCTCACCGAAACTTACGGTTGGGAAGCATCCGCGTATGTGGTCCTCGATGATCGCGGTGAACCCCAGGCTGGCATCCCGTTTTGCCGCATCGCGGACATGATGGGCGAACGCATCCTGGCTTTGCCTTTCTCAGACTATTGCGACCCCCTCGTTAATGACCAGCAGTGCTGGGACTTTCTCGTGGAGTGTTTGCTGCTGAACCGCTGCCCGATCAATCTGCGTTGCTTGCACAACCGTATTCCTTTAACGGATCAGCGGTTCGCTGTCGTCAAGCAGGCGAAGTGGCATCGCCTGGATATGCGCCCGGTCCTTGATGAGCTGTGGGATGGAATAGATCACTCCGCGCATCGCGCCATCCGCAAGTCGCAACGCGAGGGCGTTGAAGTTCGGGTGGCAAAGTCGGAAGGGGAGCTGCGCGCTTTTTTTGAAATGCATCTGAAGATCCGCAAATACAAGCTCGGAATGCTGGCGCAGCCTTTTGTCTTTTTTCAGAATATTTGGCGTCGTTTCGTCGATAAGCAAAACGGGTTTCTCCTCCTGGCGGTGTACCAGGACAAAATTCTCGCCGGCGATTTCTTTCTACAGTGGAAAGACACGCTCTACTACAAATTCAACGCATCGCTTCCCTCCGATCTAAGTCACCGGCCCAACGACCTGCTCGTTTGGGAAGGAATCCGATGCGGGAAAGCGACAGGATTCGATTTTCTCGATTTTGGCCTGAGCGATTTCGCTCAGGAAGGCTTGGTGCGTTACAAACGAAAGTTCGGCACCGAAGAAAAGATCATTTCGTTCCTTCGTTGCGCGCCAGATGTCTCGCCAAATTTGGCTGAGCGGTTCACCCGCGACCTGCTCACGCAACTAACCCGCCGATTTACCGACCAGATGGTGCCCGACGTGGTCACCGAAAAGGCCGGCGAGGATCTGTATCGCTTATTCACTTAGATTCGCTATCGGGGGACCGCAGGTGGACCACTGCGCTGGTGCGCGCAAGATCCGGATTTCTCCGGGAGACCGCGGATTCTCCTTAATGTCGGTGTAGACGTATTTCGTTAAGCCGTGGCCCGGGCAACGAGACGGCAGTGCCTTCGCGTGTTGACCTTGAAAGAAAAGCCTAGCTTTCAACTCGAACATTGGAGAAGGACATGCCGGCCCAGCCCAGTGAGATTGTCAGCGGAATTGTTATCGCTTCCAGACGGCGACGCACAGAAGGTGCACGCGGGCAAGGAAGCGGAAGACAGTTTCGGCGGAGTTGGCTTGTGTTTCTGATTGTCGAAGAGCAGAGAACAAATGGCGATGGCGAACCTCTAGATCGCCTGCCCCGAGAGGTCGACCAGTGGTTGGGGGCTCTAAGCCAAATGCGGCTCGTGCAAAATGCAGGAAGACGGCACATTGAAGGACCGCAGAGCGAACGGGCTTGGCTTGCTTACGTCCAACTCACAGAGGGTCGAGTTACTTACCGGATCGAGCAGCGCCCAGTATGAGCGTCTTCGACCCCATTCAACTATTTGAAGCTGCACGGGTGAATGTGAGACACGAAGAGGCATCGCCGCGAGTCTTGTGCGGGATAGTGAACCGTTTTGTGAAATCATTCCGATAGGATCCTTGATCAGAAGTATATGGGGGCAGCCAGGAGAGAAGTAATGAGCACGATGCAAAGGCTCGGCAGCGAACGTCTGGTTGATCTCAATTCGACGGTGGAGCAACAGAAGCGTGTCGATATCCATTTCCGGTATTCCGCAAACTACTGGCGAGATCTCTACAACGCGAACGGCTTATTTGAAGTCATTCACCAACAGCGGCGCGCGATTGTTCTGGGCCTTGTGGACGAACTCGCGCTTCCTTCAGGATCGCACATTTTGGAAATCGGATGCGGAGCGGGGTTAACCACGATAGCGTTAGCACAACGCGGCTTCACTGTACAGGCAGTCGACACCGTCGATCGCATGGTTGCGCTGACAAGGCAGGCTGCGACCGAGGCGGGTGTCGCGGATCGAGTGATGACGAGCTTGGGCGACGCTCACGCGCTCGCTTTTCCAGAAGGCGCATTCCGCCTGGTGATAGGGATGGGCGTCGCTCCGTTTCTACATTCGTTGAATACAGCAATCACCGAGTGTGCTCGGGTTCTTCGGCCTGGCGGATATTCGATCTTCACGACCGACAATCGCTGGCGTCTAAACCACGTGCTTGATCCTGTGTTCTTTCCGCCGGTCCGCAAACCAAGACGCTGGGTGCGCACGCTGCTCGAGCGGTTTAAGGTTTTGCAGGCCCTTACGGGGCCTCGGGCCAACAGCCATTCCATTAGAATGTTCGATGCCTGCCTTGCCGCGGCTGGGCTTGAGAAGATAAAGGGCACGACCGTTGGATTCGGGCCTTTCACCCTTTTTGATATTAAATTACTGCCTGATTCACTGGGCGTGAGATTGCACAACAAGTTGCAGCGCCTAGCCGATTCTAAGTATCCACTTTTGCAGCGCTTCGGCAGTCTATATATCCCTCTCGTAAGAAAGCGGTCTGCGCAGAATTCCGGCGTCCCATTGGCGTCTCGGCAGTCGGGTGCCCGGGGTCCAGCTCTTCGGGGCGCATGAACTGCGAAACGCATTGTTGGACGGGTGTATGGTATTCCGACAAGGCCCTCACTCTAGATTTTCCGCCAGAGTGGGACGTAACGGTTTTTCGGCCCCCTACTCCTCCGCCGCTGACCGATGCACAGATCTCCGAAGCTCTAGAACGGCCGAGCGGGCAGTCTCCGATTCGGCAGATTTGCCGAGGGAAGTCGCGACCTTTAGTGATTATCGATGACCTGAACCGGCCGACACCGGTCGCGCGCGTTATGCCGTTTCTCCTAAGACATTTTCGCGATGCGGGCATATCATCGCGGGATGTAACGATCCTGGTCGCCACAGGAACACACGGTGCCCCGCAGTTGAACGCTGTGCTTAAGAAAGCAGGCCCCGAAGCAGCTTCTTGCAAGATAGTTCTGCATGACTCCGAGCGTGGTCTCGTGCAGGTAGGCTCGACAACCTGCGGAACAATCGTTCTGGTTAATAAAGAGGTTATGCAGAGTGACTTGGTAGTGGGAATTGGGGGTATTTATCCCAACCATACCGCAGGTTTTGGAGGAGGGTCAAAACTCGCTCTCGGTGTTCTTGGTTTTCGCTCGATCATGGAGTTGCACTACAGACACCAGAGTAAGCGTTGGGGAGACTGTGTGCGGGCAAGCACATTTCGGAATGACCTCGATGAGATCGCGCGCACGATCGGATTAAACACTCTGATTTCTTTACAGGTAAACGCCAACCGAGAAGTAATTCGCATGGCCTGCGGAGATCACTTCATCTATTATGGCAAAGAGGTTGATTTTGCTCGACGAGTTTTCCGTGCGCCGCCGCCCCTCGATGCCAACGTTGTCATTTCGAATGCATACCCGAGCGATTTGTCTGTAACGTTTGTAAAGATGAAGGGGATTGTCCCTCTAGATCATTGCGCACCGGGTGCTTCCCGGATAGCGATCGGGTCCTGTAGTGAAGGCCTGGGTCACCATGGACTTTTTCCTGTTGTGAACCGTCCTAGATTTTACCGACAAAGACATATTTACCGACGCATTTCGATGATGGGCGTCGATGGCATCACTAGAGTTCTTCGAGGTCGGTTCCTCCAGAGATGGGGTAGTGTTGCCAATAGAAAAGCTTCAATTTCAAAGAATCCCATATGGCTCTATCGACCGGGAGTCCATTCGCAAGCGCTGCCGTCTCAACTTGCGGGGTTCAGAATCACGCCTTCATGGGAGGAGATTGTCCAAGCAGTCCGAACTGAGCACCCCAGCAGCCGTGCCCTAAAAGTCGTTATTTACCCGTGTGCACCCCTGCAGTACCTGGATCGATCGCCGAACGTTGACGAGAAGCCGCTGTCCCCGGGGGCCACACCGGGCAAAGGTGTATCGCAGAATTTCGAGTCTTCCGTACAGCACTGACCAAAAATCAACGAACACGAAGAGTTAGGGAATCGTTGGAGCTGGAATCCTCGACTGTGCCTTTTTCCTACCGATCTGGCCTTTAGATCGGAGGTCGCTCCTGGAAGCGCGGCGACGGGCTTCTCACTCGGACTCCGGCCTCGCTCTTTTTCTAACTTCAACTTGCGGAATTGCCGGAGGCCAAGGCTCACAATCCGGGATGCGCGGCTTCCGGTGGTTTCGTTGGCAGCCTGGGATATGTCGTCTTGATCGGTTATATCAAGCACGTAAAGCAACACACGGAGGACTACGATGTACAAGACGGAAACAATTGTCCCCGCAGGTAAGTTCCACACTAAAGACTATTTGGTGGCAATCGGAGTCCCTGAAATAGCGCCTTCGATTAGTCCGTTCGATCCGGGTTACGACCCAGTTACTCTGGAGAGCCACCTGGATCAGAGCGCTCATCTCATCTCCATTCTCAAGATCTCCATGGCTTGCTGGATGGTTGCGAAGGAGGCCGCCACGCGCCGCAAGGTGGCGGCAGCGAAAAAGCACCACGTACCGACGGTCACCGGAGGAGGGCCGTTCGAGGTGGCGG
>Ga0209350_1000019_pt1 | contig 121005 bp, 109 predicted proteins | sample GraSoi013_2_20cm_2_FD_185822 | JGI IMG/M metagenome (GOLD analysis project Ga0209350, IMG submission 185822) | Grasslands soil microbial communities from the Angelo Coastal Reserve, California, USA - Sample 09_27_2013_2_20cm (SPAdes) (version 2) | ecosystem: Environmental > Terrestrial > Soil...
CGCTCGGCAACCTCGACGACCTGTCGGCGCGCGCGGCCGCCACGCTGAGCCGGGTCACCGCCGTGGCCGCCGAGGACACGCGGCACACCAAGCCGCTGCTCGCGCACGTCGGCTCGCACGCCGAGCTGATGAGCTTCCACGCGCATTCGAACGAGGGCGCGCTGCGCCGCATCCTGCATCTGCTCGGGAGCGGTAAGGACGTGGCGCTGGTGACGGACGCGGGCACGCCCGCGGTGAGCGATCCCGGCGCCGCGCTCGTCGCCGCGGCGCGCGAGCGCGACATCGCCGTCGTGACCATCCCGGGCCCGACGGCCGTCGCCGCCGCGCTCTCTGTCTCCGGCCTCGGCGCCGACCGCTACGTGTTCCTCGGCTTCCTGCCGCGCAAAGGCGCCGAGCGGCGGCGCCTGGTCGAGACGGTCGCCAAGTGCGAGTGGACGGTCGTACTGTTCGAGGCGCCGCTGCGCGTGACGGAGCTGCTCGAAGACCTGGTGGCGGCGTGCGGCGGCGAGCGCCGCGCGGCGGTGGCGCGTGAGCTGACCAAGGTGTTCGAGGAGACCCGCGCCGGGACCCTCACCGAGCTCGCGGGTTATTACGCCGCAGCACCGCCCCGCGGCGAAGTGACGGTCGTGGTGGCGGGGACCGGCAAGCCCGCCCGCGAGGATCCCCCACCCGATACCGAGGCCCGTGCCCGCACGCTGCTCGCCCAGGGGATGACCAGACGCGACGTCGCCGACCAGCTGGCGGCGGAGACGGGCATTACCAGAAACACGGCGTATCGGTTGGTGAACGAACTGTGAAGACCCTCGCGATCATCGTGCTCGCCTTCGGGCTCGCGCTCGCCGACCGATCTGAGTGCGGAGTGCGGAATGCGGAGTGCGGAATCGACGCCCGCCCTTTCACTCCGCATTCCGCACTCCGCATTCCGCACTTGGCGAGTCTCACAATCGGACGATTGCACTATGATGGTGGCGGCGACTGGTACACCGGGCCGTCCAAGCTGCCCAACCTGCTCGCCGCGATTCGCCAGCGCACCGGGCTCGCCGTTGCCCCGCGCGAGCGCGTGGTCACCCTCTCGAGCCCCGAGCTGTGGGACGTCCCTTACCTCTATATGACCGGTCACGGCAACGTCCACTTTTCGGACGAGGAGATCCAGACGCTGCGTCGCTACTTGGAGCAGGGTGGATTCCTCCATGCCGACGACGATTACGGCATGGACAAGTCGTTCCGGCGTGAGATCGCCCGCGTCTTTCCCGATCACCCGCTCGTTGAAGTGCCGTTGAGCCATCCCGTCTACCATGTCGTGTACGACTTTCCCAAGGGGATACCCAAGATCCACGAGCACGACGGGTTGCCGGCTCAGGGGTTCGGGATCTTTTTGGGCGACCGCCTGGTCGTATACTATTCCTATCAGTCGGACCTGGGGGACGGGTGGGAGGATCCCGAGGTCCACCACGATCCCCCCGAGCTCCACGAGGCGGCACTACGCATGGGCGTGAACCTGTTCACCTACGCCGTGAGCGCGCTCCCGTGACGGACACGGCGGCCCGGCTGCGGCGGCTGGGGCGCCCACATGCGCTCGCCCGCGCGGGCGCCGTGCTGCTGGCGAGCGCCGGCGCCGCGTTGGCGATCGCAGGGGCCGGCGTGGCGCTGGCCCCGAGCGTCGCTGCGGTGCTCGTTGCGTGGCTGTTGATCGGCGGCGTCACCGGCCTGGCCGCGCGGCTGGCGCTCGTGGCAGGGCGCCATGCCACGGCGCCGGCCGTAGGGCGGCTCGTCGAAGCCGCGACGGGAGGCCGGCCGGGGAGCATCGTCGGGCTCGTCGCCGCGACGACACCGGCGGGAGCGAGCGCTCAGCTGTGGACCCTGGCGGACCGAAAGGCGGTCGCCGTGGTCGATGGCGCAGCGCTCGCGGTGGGCCGGCTGCTCGCTCGCGACACGCGTACTTCCCTGTTGGCGGCGACGGGCGTGGCGGGGCTGGGCGCGGTGCTGTTCCTCGTCGCGGCCCCCGGCGCCGGGCGGGCCGCAGCGTTCTGGCATCCACTGCGCACGCTCGCCGACGCGCGCGCGCCTGTGCGACTCGCGGTCGACCGCGCGGCCGTACGCCGGGGCGAGAGCATCACGGTCACGATCGACGTTCCCGCAGCGACGGGCGCCACGCTCTGGACGCGCGGGCCGGGAGAGCCGTGGCAGCCAGCGCCGGTGGCGCTCGACTCGCTGGGACACGCGCGCCGACGGTTGGGACCGCTGCAAGGGGACCTGTACCTGCGAGCGTCGAGCGGCGGCCGGCGCAGCGCCGACGTCCGGGTCGCGGTGGCGCTGCCCGCCTTCGTCGCGGGCCTCGAGCTCACCGCGCGCTACCCGAGCTACCTGGGCCGCCCGGACGAGCCGCTGGCGCCCGGTGGCGACACGATCCCGATCCCCGAAGGCACGGTGATCCTGTCCAGCGGGTCGGCGAGTGTGCCGCTCGCCCGGGCGGCGTGGCGTCGCGGCGACGTCCGCGCGCCGCTCACCGTCCGAGGCAGCGCGTTCTCGGGGCGCCTGGCGCCGCGCGGTTCGGGAGCGTGGCGGCTCGAGCTCGCCACCGCCGACGGCGCGCCGCTGGAGGGCGACGCGCCCGAGCTGCGGCTGACCGTGGTGCGCGATTCGGCACCGGTCGTCGCCGTACCCGTGCCGGGGCGGGATACCACGCTGCCCCTGACGCTGCGCCAGCCGCTGGTGATCGACGCGCGCGACGATCACGGCCTCACCCGGCTCGAAGTGGTGAGCTGGCGCGTGAGCCAGACCGGGAAAGTGGGGGAGGCGGTGCGCGAGTTGCTGGACGTGTCGGGCGCGGGTGAGCGCACCATCGTGCAGGGCGATCTCGACGCCGGGCAGCGGGGCCTCCTCCCCGGCGACACGCTGCGACTGCGCGTCGACGCCTGGGACAACGCGCCCACTCCGCACGTCGGTCGCAGCCCCGAGATCGCCCTGCGGCTCCCGAGCCTGGAGGAGCTGCGTGCCGCCACGCGCACCGCCACGCGCGAGGCGACGGCGGAGGCAGACTCGATTGCCGCCGCCCAGCTCGAGCTGGGCCGGCGCACCAGCGACCTGGCCCAGCAGCGCTCGCGTGACGGGGCCACGGCGCGCCGGGGCGCGGAGGGCGAGCGTGAGGGGACAGGGGCGCTCCCCTTCCAGGCGACCGAGCGAGCCCAGGCCGTGGCCCGTGATCAGGAAGCGCTACAGGCGCGCGTGCAGGAGCTGTCGCGAGCCATGGAGCGGATCGCCCGGGCGGCGCAGGCGGCGGGAATTGGAGACACGGCGTTTCAGGCGCGGCTGCGCGAGGTGCAGGAGCTGCTGCGGCGCGCCGTGACGCCGGAGCTCGAGCAGCGGCTGCGCGAGCTGGAGGAAGCGCTGGCGAAGCTCGACCCCGAGGCGACGCGCCGGGCGCTGGAGCGGCTGGCCGAGGCGCAGCAACAGCTCCGGGCGGAGCTGGAGCGGAGTCAGGAGCTGTTCCGGCGCGCCGCCGTCGAGGGCACGCTGGCGTCGCTCGCGGCGGATGCGGAGGATCTGCGGCGCCGCCAGGCGGAGTGGAACCGCGACGCCGCGCCCAGCGCCGACAGCGCGGCGGCGGTGCCCCAGCGGGCGCTCGCGAGCGGCGCTGACTCGCTGGCGCGCGGGATCGGTCGGGTCGCGAAAGACATCGGGGCGCGCCCCGGGTCGGCGCTCGCCGCGCCCGAGCAGGCCGCACGCGAGGCGGGAGCTGCGATGCAGCGCGCCGCGCAGTCGGCGGACCTGCGGCAGGCGGCGGCCGCTGGCCAGGCGGGCGCGGACGCCGAGCGTCAGCTTGCCGGCGTGCCGGATCAGCTCCGGGGGCAGCTCGATTCGCTGGCGCAGGCGTGGCGAGGCGAGACGCTCGCGGCGCTCGACCGCGCATTGTTCGAGACGGCGGCCATGGCCGCTCGTGAGCAGCAGGTGTCGGATGCGCTGCATCGCGGCGAGGCCGGTCCCCCGACCCGCTCGCAGCAGGCGTCGGTGGAGGAAGGAACCGACGTGGTGGCACGGGCGATTCGCGAAGCGGCAGGCAAGCACGCGCTCGTCTCGCCGCAGCTCGACGCGGCGCTCGGCTACGCCAAGCGCCAGATGGCCGCCGCGCGTGGCCAGCTCGAGGAGGCCGATCCGAACGCGTCCGCCGCCGCGGCGCTCGCCGACGATGCGCTCGACGCCCTCAACGCGGTTGCGGTGGGGCTCGCCCAGAGTCGCAAGCAGGTGAGCGGGGCGCAATCGGGCACCGGATTCGCCGAAGCGGTCGAGCGGCTGGCGCGTCTGGCCCGCGACCAGCAGGGGCTCAACGGTCAGGCGCAGGGTCTCTTGCCCCTGATGGGAGCCGGGCAGGCGATTCTGGAGCAGCTCCGCGCTGTGGCGGCGCGGCAGCGCGCGCTTGCCGAGCAGCTCGAACGAATGCAAGCACAAGGAATCAGCTCCGCCGCCGGCCCGCTGGCGCAGGAGGCCCGAGAGCTCGCCCGCCAGCTCGAGGCCGGGCGCCTCGACCAGCGGACGATCGAGCGTCAGCAGCGCCTGTACCACCGGCTGCTCGACGCCGGCCGCACCCTCTCCAACGACGAGCCGGACCAGAACAAGGAGCGTCAGAGCCGGCCCGCGATGGGCGACAGCGTGCACGTTCCCGCCGCGCTCCGGCCCGGAGCGACGGGCGCGGGCCCGCGGCTCCGCTACCCCACGTGGCACGAGCTGCAGTCACTCACGCCGGAACAGCGTCGGCTCGTGCTCGACTACTTCCGCCGGCTCAATGCGCCACCGTAAGGCCCGCGTCGCCCGCGTGGCGGTCCGTCTGGGTCTCGGGCTTGCGCTCGCGGTCGCGTCCGGGCAGGTGGCGCGCGCACAGGCCATTGGACAGGGCTTCGAGCTCGAGCGCGCGGGTCAGTTCGAGCAGGCGGCGAGCATCTACTTCGCGACGCTGCGCGCGGACCCCACCAATCTTTCGGCGCTGCTCGGGCTGGAGCGCGTGCTGCCGCCGCTCAACCGGCTGGCGGAGCTCGTGCCCGCCGCGCAGCGCGCCGCCGTTGCGAGTCCCGCGAACGCGGCGCTCCGGGCGGTGCTGCTCCGCACCTACGTGGGCATCAACGAGCCCGACAGCGCGCGAGCCGTGGCGCGGCGCTGGACGGCCGCGGCGCCGCACGACGAGGCGCCCTATCGCGAGTGGGCGGTGGCGCTGGACGACCAACGCCGCCACGCAGAGGCGCGCGCCGTGCTGCTCGAGGGTCGGCGCGCCCTGGGACGTCCCGGCGCGTTCGGGATCGAGCTGGCCGCGCTGAGCGAGCGCGCCGGCGACTGGGTAGGCGCGGCGCGCGAATGGGCCGCGGCGCTCGAGGGCGCGCCCGTGCAGCTGCCCACCGCCGCGAGTGAGCTCGCCCAGGCGCCGCAGGGTGAGCGAGAGCGGATCGCCGCTCTGCTCACGGCCGGCGATCCGTCGCCTCTGGTCCGCCGCCTCGCCGGGGAGCTGCTGTTGGCGTGGGGCGCGGCCGAGCGCGCCTGGGCTGTGTTCGCACCGAGCGTCGCGACGCCCACCGCCGATGCGGCCTACGCGGCGCGACGATTCGCCGACCTGGCGGCGGCGCAGGACACCCCCGAGGCGCGGCGGGTACGCGCGCTCGCGCTGGCGCGCTACGCCGAGCTCGCGCCCGACCGCGTGGCCGTGCGCGCCCGCACCGACGCCGCTCGGGCCTTTCTCGCGGCGGGCGACCGGGAAGGAGCGCGCGCCGTGCTGGAGCAGGTCGCCCGCGATTCGGCCGCGCCGGCCGAAGCCCAGGCGCTCGCGCAGGCGGCGCTGGTGCAGACGCTGATCGAGGCCGGGCGGCTCGACGAAGCGGCGCAGCGGCTCGCGGAAGACGGCCGGCTCTCGGACGAAGATCGCGCGACGCTGCGGCTGCAGCTCGTGCGGGCTCGCGTTGCCGCGGGGGACCTGGATCGCGCCGGGGCGATGCTGGCGCGGGATTCGAGCGTGGAGGCGCTCGCCCTCCAGGGATGGATCGCCCTGTATCGCGGCCGGCTCAAGCAGGCGTGGCAGCTGTTCCTGGAAGCGGGCCCGTACGCAGGCGACCGCCACGACGCAACCGAGCGCTCGGCGATGCTCTCACTGTTGCAGCAGGTGCCAGGCGACTCGTTCCCCGAGCTGGGAGCCGCGCTGCTGACCCTCTCCCGTGGCGACTCCGGGGCTGCCGTGCGGTCCTTGCGGCTGGCCGCTGGGAAACTGCAGGCGGTGGAGGGCGGTGGGGGGCGGGCCGCCGTGCTGTTGTTGGCGGGCCGGGTCGCGGCCCGGCTGGCACTGAGCCAGCCCGACACCGCCGTCGCCCTGTTCGCCGAGGTCGTGCGGACCGGCGGCACCGGCGCCGCGGCGCCGGCCGCGGAGCTCGAGTGGGCCCGCCTGCTCGAGCGCCGGCAACAGACCGCCGACGCCATCCAGCATCTCGAGCACCTGATTCTCTCCTATCCCGAGAGCGCCCTGATTCCGGAGGCGCGGCGCGAGCTCGAGCGGGCGAAGGGAGCGATTCCCAAGTCGTGAAGCGGCGGCAATTCATACAGACGCTACGTCGCTACGTCGCTTCGTCGATCGTCGCGCCGCTGGTGCCCATCATAGCGTCGTACCGTCGTAGCGTCGTAGCGTCTCTCCTGATTCCCATGGACGACGCGCAGAGCGATCACCTGAAAGCCTACGGGGTCACCTACCGCGTGGTACAAGCGGGGATCAAGGCCGAGTGGCTGCTGAACTACCGCGGCGGGTCGTTTCTGATGCCCGACGGGGCCGCCATCCGGCGCGACGCCGCGCTCGCGGGGGTGAGCGTCCAGCCGGTGGACGAGGCGCAGGTCACGGCCATCCGCGGGGAGATCGAGGCGAGCAACATGGACGCGGTGCCGCTCGAAAAGGCGCCCCGGGTGGCCGTGTACGTGCCCCCCAACGCGCCGCCGTGGGACGACGCCGTCACCATGGCCCTGCAATACGCGGGGATCGCGTTCGACACCGTGTGGGACTTCGAGGTGCTCTCTGGGAAGCTGGCGCAATACGACTGGCTGCATCTGCACCACGAGGACTTCACAGGGCAGTTCTCCAAGTTCTACCTCATCTACGCCGGCACCCCGTGGCTGGCCGAAATGGTGCGGTTCAATGCCGACGCGGCCAAGCGGCTCGGCTTCGGCACCGTCCCCGACCTGAAAAAGGCCGTGGCCCGGAAGATCCGCGACTACGTCTCCAACGGCGGCTTTCTGTTCGCGATGTGCACGGCCACGGAGACCCTGGACCTGGCGCTCGCCGCCGCGCACGTCGACATCGCGGCGGCATTCGCCGACGGCACGCCGATGGACCCCGACGCGGACCGCAAGCTGGACTGGTCGCGGGCCCTGGCGTTCAGCGGCGCGCGGCTCGAGCCCAGTCCGCAGGTCGCGAGCTTTTCCGACATCGACGGGCACCAGGTCAACGCCGCCGGCCGGCGCCAGCCGCTCGGCGCCTTCAAGCTGTTCAACTTCAGCGCCAAGATCGATCCCGTCCCGACGATCCTCGTGCAGAACCATCGCCAGGTGATCCCCGACTTCTACGGCCTCACGACGTCGTTCCTGCGCGACCGCCTCAAGCCGAGCGACACCGTGCTCGCGGACGAGGAGGGCGCGCCCTGGGTCAAGTACATCAACGGCGACCACGGTAAGGGGACCTGGACGTTCTTCGGCGGGCACGACCCGGAGGATCAGCAGCACCAGATCGGCGATCCGCCGACGGACCTGTCGCTGCACCCCCATTCGCCCGGTTACCGGCTCATCCTCAACAACGTGCTCTTTCCCGCGGCCAAGAAGCGCGAGCTCAAAACGTGACCGTGGAGCGGCTCGCGCCCGCGGTGCGCGATCTGCTACGCGCCGAGATCGCGGCGGCGCATGGGCGCGAGGTCTCGTTCGTGGCGCGCCCCGATGCCAATGGCCTGATCATCGAGGCGCGCGTCGTGGCGCGCGGCACCGTGGACGCCGTGCTCGCCCTCCCGGGGATCGCGCTGCGGGGCGAGCTGCTCGTGCACAACCACCCGAGCGGGGTGCTCGAGCCCTCGGGAGCGGATCTCAGTGTGGCGGCGCGGCTGCACGACGGCGGCGTCGGGTTCGCCATCGTCGACAACGCCGTAAGCGACTGCTACGTCGTCGTGGAATGCCCCCGCGCGCGGGCCGCCACGCGTATCGATGCGATGGACGTGGCGGGGCTGCTCTCTCCCAGTGGGCCGGTGGCGCGCGCGCTCGGCAGCTTCGAGGACCGGCCCAGCCAGCGCGACATGGCCGCCTACATCGCCGATCTGTACAACGACGGCGGCGTGGGGATGCTCGAGGCCGGCACCGGCGTGGGGAAATCGTTCGCGTATCTCGTTCCGGCGATGGTGTGGGCGCGGGAGAACGGCGAGCGCACCGTCGTCTCGACCAATACCATCAACCTCCAGGAGCAGCTGGTCGGCAAGGACCTGCCGATCCTCGCCCGCGCGCTCGGGACCGGGGAGCACACCCCCACGTTCGCGCTGCTCAAAGGGTGGCGGAACTACGTGTGCCTGGCGCGCCTCGAGCAGGCGCGCGAGCAAGCGACCTCGCTGTTCGAGGACGAGCGCCGCACCGAGCTCGAGGCGCTGGCGGCGTGGGCGGCGCGCTCAGGCGACGGGTCGCTCGCGGACCTCTCCGACGAGCCGAGTGGTGAGGTGTGGGACGCGATCGCGGCGGAGTCGGACTTGTGCACGCGGCTCAAGTGCCCGCACTTCGACCGTTGCTTCGTGTTCCAGGCGCGCCGGCGGGCGGCCGAAGCCGAGGTGGTCGTCGTGAACCATCACCTGCTCGCATCCGATCTCGCGGTGCGCATGGTGTCCGACAACTGGCAGGAGGCGGCCGTCCTGCCGCCGTACCGCCGGCTCGTGCTCGACGAGGCGCACCATCTGGAAGACGTCGCGGCGATGCACCTGGGCGCCCAGGTGAGCCGGCTCGGTGTCGATCGGCTGCTGGGGCGGCTCGACAAAAACGGCCGCGGACTGCTCCCGACGCTGCGCTCGGTGCTGTTCGCGCGCGACGACCTTCTCTCCGCGGGGAGCCGCGACCTGGTGCAGCAGAGTCTCGTCGACGCCCTCGCCGGGGCGCGCCGCGCCGCGGAGACGGTGTTCACCCTGCTGGCGCGCCGGCTCGACCACGAGCCGGGCACGGGAGCGAGTCCGGTGCTCCGCCTCGGCGACGAGTTTCTCGGCGACGCCGTGTGGCCGCAGGGCCTGGACGTGGGGCTCGACAACCTGCTGCTCGCGTTCTCGCGGCTCTGCGACGGCGTGGAGACGATCGCCGACCGCCTGACACTGGACGATCCGTCGGAGCGGCGGGCCCAGCTCCTGGGTGAGCTGCGCGGCGTGGCCCGACGACTCCAACAGGTGGCGGCGGGGCTCATCGCGGCGCTACGGCCGCCGCCGGGGGGCCCCGCCGCCGTGCGCTGGCTCGAGCGCCGGGGGGGAGGCCGCAAAGTCGTGAACGTCTCGCTCGCCGCCGTGCCGCTCGATCTCGCGCCGATTCTCAAGGACAACTTGTTCGACCGGGTGGAGACCGTGGTGCTCACCAGCGCCACGCTCGCGGCGGGCGGCGACTTCAGCTACCTCGAGGCGCGGCTCGGGCTCGATCTCCTGCCCAGTCGCCTCAAGGTGCGCGAGATCCACGCTTCTCCGTTCGATTTCGCGGCGCAGTGTCTGTTCGGCATTCCCACCGACGTCCCGGAGCCGCGCGACGACGAAGCGGGGCACGACGCGGCGGTCGCGCGCGTGGTGGTGGAGCTGGCCCACGCGGCGGACGGCGGGATGTTCGTGTTGTTCACGAGCCACGGGGCGCTGCGACGCGCGGCGGACGCGGTGCGCGGCGAGCTGGGGGGCCGGTGGCCCCTGCTGGTCCAGGGCGACGGGCAGCGGGACCAGCTGCTGCGGCGCTTCCGCGAAGCGGGCTCGGCCATCCTGCTGGGCACGGATTCATTCTGGGAAGGCGTGGACGTGCCGGGGCGCGCGCTGCGCGTGCTCGTCCTCGCCAAGCTCCCCTTCAAAGTGCCCACGGAGCCGCTCACCGCCGCCCGGCTGGAGCGCATCGAGGCCGGGGGCCTGAACGGGTTCGCGCATTACCTGGTGCCCAACGCCGCCCTGAAGCTCAAGCAGGGGTTCGGGCGCCTGATCCGGAGCCGGGCCGATGTGGGAGCCGTGGTGCTGCTCGACCGGCGGGTGGTGACCAAGCGCTATGGGGCCATGATCCTCGACGGCCTGCCCCGGGCCACCCGGGTGATCGGGAACTGGGCGGACGTGCGGGGCGCTTGTGAGGAGTTCTTCGCCAGACACGGGATCGGGGAAGAAAGGGCGGTAGAGGGCGGGAGAGGGCGGGAGAGGGCGGCGCGGGATACATTTGGGTAGACCAACCCCGGGGCCATGCCCCGGGGACACCAACCCCGGGGCCACGCCCCGGGGTCACACACGCGGCCGGTGCAAACATGGCGACTCGTGCGTAGTCCCATAGGGGTGACCGTGTGACCCGTTTCAGCAGGCGACTCGCCGCGCTGCCCAGCTATCCGATGGCCGAGATCCCGGCCATCAAGCGCCGCTTGCTCGAGCGGGGCGTGGATGTGATCGATCTCGGCGCCGGTGACGCCGACTTCGCCCCGCCGGCGGTGGCGATCGACACCTTGGCGCGCGCGGTGCGCGACCCCGCCATGAGCCGTTACCCGTTCCAGCTCGGCCTGCCCGCGTTCCGTGAAGCCGCCGCCGCCTACCTGCGACGCCGCTTCGGCGCGCGGTTCGATCCGTTCAGCGAGCTGCATCCGCTCATCGGCTCGAAAGAAGGCATCGCCCATCTCGCCATGGCGCTGCTCGACACGGGCGACGTGGGCGTAGTGCCGGAGCCCGGGTACGCCGTGTACGAGGGCGGGACGGTGCTCGCGGGCGGGGAGCCGTATCGCTATCCGCTCATCGCCGAGGCGGGGTTCCTGCTGGAGCTGTCGGACCTGCCCGCCGACGTGGTGCGCCGCACCAAGCTCGTCTACCTCAACTATCCCAACAACCCGACGGCCGCCGTCGCGCCGCGCGACTACCTCGCGCGCACCGTGGAGTTTTGTCGCCGCCACGGGATCGTGATCGCGTACGACAACCCCTACTGCGAGATCACGTTCGACGGCTACGTGGCGCCGAGCATCTTCGAAATCGCGGGCGCGCGTGAAGTCGCCGTCGAGTTCCACTCACTCTCGAAGACGTTTTGCATGACCGGCTGGCGCCTCGCATGGGCCGTGGCGCGGCCGGAGCTCATCGCCGCGCTGGCGCGGGTGAAGAACTACGTGGACACGGGCGCGTTCCTCGCGGTGCAGGCGGCGGGCGCGGCGGTGCTGCCGCAGGCGGAGGAGCTGGCGCGGGGGTACGTGGCGCGGTTTCAGGAGCGGCGCGACGCGCTGCTCCCGGTGCTGCGCGCGCAAGGGTTCGAGCCCGAGACGCCGGGGGCCACGATGTACGTGTGGGTGCCGCTGCCCGAGGGAGTGGCGTCGGCGGCGTTCGCGCGCCGGGCGCTCGAGGACGCGGGCGTAGTGACGCTCCCCGGGAGCGGGTTCGGCGCGGGGGGTGGGGGCGAGGGGTTCTTCCGTCTGGCGCTCACGGTCGACACGCCGCGGCTGATCGAGGCGGCGGAGCGGCTGGGAAAGGTGCTCGCCACTGTTTGATCCGCGCGCGGTTCCGTCCCGCCTGCGGCGGTTCACGTGGATCGGGAGTGCCGCGATCCACGTGGCGCTCGTCATCTGGCTGGTGACGGCGTCGTGGCGCATCGACGGGCGACAGGGGTTGATCACCATTATTCCGCCCGACATGCCGCAGGCGCACGAGCTGCCGCCGTTCGGGGGCACGCGCAGGGGCGTCGGGCCGAGCGGTGGTTTGGGGCGGCCGCTGCCGGATGCCAGGATTCCCGACACCACGCCGCCCGAGCCCGCGCCGGTGGGCAAGCCCGACAGCTTGCTGGCCGCGAACCCCGCGAGCGTCGGTCCCCACATCGTGTCCCCGCCCCAGGTGGGCGACGGCCGCCTGTGGGTGAACCCGCGCCCGGCCCTGCCGGCGGAGGTGGCGGGGGCGCTGTACGAGTCGCACGAGCAGCGCGACACGGGTGTGGTGCGCCGGCTGCACTCCATGATGGATTCGCTCAACGTGATCATTGATCAGGAGCAGCGCGCCCGCCGCACGCCGACGTGGACGACGGACGTGGCGGGGAAGGTGTTCGGGATCGACTCACAGTTCATTCACATCGCCGGGATCAAGATCCCGACCGCGGCGCTGGCGCTGTTGCCGATCTCTTTGCCGCAGGGCAACTACGGCGAACAGATGCGGGCGCGTCAATTGGACGAGATGCGGGCCGATCTGATGCAGGCCGCGCGCCGCACCGAGTCACTGCAGATGTTCCGTCAGTACGTGCGCGAGCTGCGGGCCCGCAAGGCGGCGGAGCGGGAGGAACAGCAGCGGCAGCGGGGGGATACGACCAAGGTCAAGGCGGATACGGTGAGCGGGGTGCCCTAAAGCGACGCCACGTTGCACGACGCCACGTTCCAAGCCGGGTTCGTGGAACCTGGCGTCGTGGCGTCCTGTAGCGCCGTTATGTCGCCCGGGCCGCAGCTTCCAGCCTCGTCAGGGACGCGTCTCTCCCAACCACATACAGCAGCTCGTTCACCGGTTCCGACACCGTGCCCCCCGTGAGCGCGATCCGGATCGGCTGGAACACGTTCCCCGCGGCGACGCCCTGCTGTTCGGCGAGGGTGCGCAGCGTCCGCTCGAGGGCTTCGGGAGTCCAGTCGGCGCCCTCGAGCGCCGCCAGGCTCGCTGCGAGCGCGGCCTTGTAGCGGGCCGGATCCTTCGCGATCTCCTTTTTCGCCTTCTCGTCGAACACGACGTGCTTCGCGTCGAGCCGCACCGCCACCTGCTTCGCGACGTCGAGCGTGGTGCGCGAGCGCGTCTTGACGGCGGCGATGGCCCGGAGCACCGCGTCCTTGGTGCCGTCGAGGTTGAGCTGCTCGAGCTGGGGCGCGACGAGCGGGTACAGCTGCTCAGCCGAGCTGGCGGAGAGATACTGGCCGTTCATCCACTCGAGCTTGGTCATGTCGAAGATGGCGGGCTTCTTCTGGATGCCCTCGAAGGCGAAGAGCGCGATCATGTCGTCGAGCGTCATGATCTCGCGGTCGCCGCCGGGGCTCCAGCCGAGCAGCGCCAGGAAGTTGCGCATGGCGGCGGGGAGAATGCCCATGTGCTGGTAGTCGCCCACGGCGGTGGCGCCGTGGCGCTTGGAGAGCTTCTTGCCGTCGGGTCCGTGGATCATCGGCACATGACCGAACACGGGGAGCGCGGCGCCGAGCGCGTGATACAGGGCGATCTGCTTGGGCGTGTTCGAGATGTGGTCGTCGCCGCGCAGCACGTGGGTGATGCGCATGTCCACGTCGTCCACCACGACCGCGAAGTTGTAGATCGGCGTGCGGTCCGAGCGCAGGATGATGAAATCCTTGATGTCCTCGCCCTGGAACGAGATTCGACCGTGCACCGCGTCGTCCCAGGCGATCTCGCCGGGCGGGAGGCGAAACCGGATAGCGCCCTCTTCCATGTAGGCCTTGCCCGCGGCGAGCAGCTTGTCCGCGATCTCCTGATGCCGTTTAACGCGGCCACCCTGAAACACCGGCTCCTCGTCCCAGTCGAGGCCGAGCCAGGTGAGCCCGTCGAGGATCACCTTGGTATGCTCGTCGGTGGAGCGCTGCTTGTCGGTGTCCTCGATGCGGAGCAGGAACTGGCCGCCCGCGTGGCGTGCGTACAGCCAGTTGAACAGGGCGGTACGGGCGCCGCCGACGTGGAGGTAGCCGGTGGGGGAGGGGGCGAAGCGGACGCGGATGGTCATCGGGGACTAGGGATTAGGGACTCGGGACTAGGGATGCAAGGCCCGAGTCCCGAGCCCCTAGTCCCGAACCCCGATTCACCACGGAGAGGGGGGGATTCGAACCCCCGATAGAGGTATTAGCCCCTATAACGGTTTAGCAAACCGCCGCCTTCAGCCACTCGGCCACCTCTCCCACATTCCAGCGCCTTAACTTAGCGGCTGGAGGCTGGGAGCGGCACCCTCCGTGCTCGTCGCTTGTCTCCCATTGTCCGTGGCGAAATGCCTGGCTACCGAGGTGTCGTAAGGAATGTCGGCGATCGTATGTCGAGAGGCCAATCTCGGCGATGTCGGCGAACTCGCGCGCATTCGCGCGACGGAGTGGGGAACACAGCCGTACTGGCAGACGCGCATCAGCGGGTACATGCGAGGCGAGCTGCACCCGCGTGAGTCCCTGCCACCTCGCGTGGTGTTGCTCGCGCCAGAAGACGAGCGCGTCCTTGGGTTCATCGCAGGACATCTCACTCGTCGCTTCGGCTGCGAGGGTGAACTCGAGTGGCTCAATGTCGTCCCCGAACGCCGACGGACGGGAGTGGCATCTGCGTTGTTGCGCGCGCTAGCGACGTGGTTTGGGAGCCGGCAGGCACGGTGCATCTGCGTTGACGTGAATCCACAGAACGCGGCTGCAAGGGCATTCTATCGACAGCACGGCGCAGAGGATCTGAACCCACATTGGTTGGTGTGGCGCGACATTACCGCGGCTCAGGACGTGACACGAGGCGGGTAGTCGAGTTCCAAGGGGGTCCAACCGCTGCCTAGCACCGACGACTCATTGCGTCGTAACGACGAAGGCATCTGGCTCCTGGCGCGCGTGAATGGCGGAGAAATCGGCGATCGTAGCGGTGGCACCCACGAGGTCCCGTGCCGCGAGCATCGTAGTGAGCGCGATCACCCGGGCGCCCGCTCCTCGTGCTGCGGCAATCCCTGCCGGCGCGTCTTCGAACACGATACATGCTGCGGGGTCGAGTCCGAGGCGTTTCGCTGCGAGGCGATAACCATCGGGCGCCGGCTTTCCCTGTGAGACGTCCTCGCTGGTCACCAAAATCGGCGGTATCGGCAGGCCGACAGAGGTGAGTCGCAGCTCCGCCAGTGCCCGTCCACAGGAAGTCACGACAGCCCAACTGCTCGCCGGGAGGGCATCCAGAAACTGTCTCGTACCCGGTACTGCGCTGAGGCCGGCGACGTCCGCGAGCTCCGCGGCGTCGAGCCACGCCACCTCCCGATCCGTCTCGAGGTGGGGAGCCGCAGCCTTCACGGTGTCGCGCGTGCGGCGGCCATGCGCAATCCGCAGGACTTGCTCGGGATCGAGTTGATGGCGCAGAGCCCAGCGGCGGCACGTTCGCTCGACGACGGCCCGGGAATCGACGAGCACGCCGTCCAGATCGAACAGGAACCCCGAACAGCGGACTTGCACAGCCCTTAATCTGAACCCGAACGAATGTCGCGGAGCGGACAGCGAAATCCCGGCAGCACGTCCTCACCGTTCAGCTCGCCGTCCGGCTCTACGGTCGAGACTGTTCCGTCCGCGCGATAGATGCGCGCGTCCCCCCGCTTCTGGTCGAGGACCCACACGACCCGCACGCCGTCCGGCGCCCTCACGGTGTCGGGGTCACGTTCTATCTTGAAGCCCCTGTCCTGAGCGAACACTTGACCCAGGTCGTGCCGTTCGACGAACGCCCACCCGCAAGGTGAGCCGCGCGGCGCGGGCACCATGGCCTGTCCCGGGCGGCTCGCGCACGATCAGCATGCCGCGCACGAGCTCCGCGGTCTTGCCGGGCTCCCGGAAGCGGAGCAGGTCCTCGGCCGTCCGCGACGCCACTGGTGACATGGGCGAAACGTAACGCGGCTCCGATTCCACGGGGAGCGAGGATGGGGCGGGGGCGTCAATCGGGCGTCAACGCCCTGAGCGTCGCCGCCACCCCCGCGTGGTCCGACGGCCACAGTCCCGAGGCCGTCCGGTCCCCGGGCCGGTCGCCCACCACGCCGCGCCGGACCGGGTGCGTGCCCGCAGGCAGGTTCCGCGTAAACACGAAATCGATCCGCTGGTCGAACGGCGACCGGGCGTTCAATAGATCGGCCTGCTGGCAACAGGTGAGCCCGCGCGCCTGCCGTTCCGGCTCGATCCACGTGTCGCGGTAACCGGCCGCCAGCATCATCCCGTAGGTCGGGGTCACGCGCGTTGGATCGATCCCGTACGCGTCGGAGTTGAAATCCCCCACCAGAATCGTCGAACCGGTCTCAGCCGAGAGCAGCGCGAGCAGCTCCCCGGTCTGCGCCAGCTGCACGTCGGGAGCCTCCTGACCGACCAGGTGCGTGACGACGAACCGGTAGGCGCGTCCGTCGACCGTCGCGACGATCGAGCTCCAACCCTGGGACAGCACGGACGTCACGCCGCCGATCGTTACGACCTGCGACGCGGCGTACACGCCGGACCGGGCATCGGCGTAGGGAACATCGGCGCGCACCAGCACCGCATCCCCGTCGGTCCAGCGGACGCCGGCGAGGATGGGCTGTCCGGATGCGTCCACGCCCGCGATCACGGGCACCTGCAGGTCCGACGTGCGGTCGACCGCGGCGGCAGTGTAGTCGACGCCGCGCGCGTGCAGGGAATCGATCACGAGCTGCAGGAAGTCGTAGGCGACGCGCTTGGCCGGCTCGAAGGGATTGTTGGTGGTGCGGTACAGCGCCAGCTCCTCGAGCCCCACGACGTGCGGCCGCTGTGCGGCAATGGCGCGCGCCAATGCCCCCGCACGTGCCGGGAAGTCCGTGGCTTGAACGTGTCCCCACTCCTCGGTGGCGAGGACGACCGCCTCATCGGCGGTGCGCGCCCCGAGCACGCGGCCGATGTCCGCCCCCAGGTAGACGTTCCACGTGAGGGCCGTGATCCCTGGTGCGCCGCGCGGGGCTGCGTCGCTGTTCGTTTCGCCCACGACGCGGGCCGCGACGCTCGGCCCGCCGCTGGTTGAGTTTTCGCACGCTGCGGCGCACAAGCCGACAGCGACCCACATGAGAATTCTTCCCGCGCCCGCGATTTCCTTACGCATCGGAGTCGTCTCCGTGAAGGTTCGCCCGCACGGTAGGGCCCCCTGGTAAAGCGCAGGTCAAGTCGCGGGCGCGGGCCAGCCCCATAGGGGAAGTGTCACACGGGAGCCACACTTATGAAGCTGCAATGCGCCCTAATCATGGCGGAGTGCAAGCACCCCCCGCAGGCTCTCCGCGTGGCACTCCCCTTGCGCATACGCAACACTACGTATGCGACACGTTGCGATCGTGCTACTCACGGTGGGTTCGCTCGCCGCTTTGCCACGCCGGGCCCCGGCGCAGCAGGCTGCAAGGAGTCTTGCAGCATTCACGCTGGCCTCGGGCGCGCGCCGGCAGTACCGCGCCGTGGCCGCCACGCTGCTGGCGATGCCGTCGCAGCCGGAGACGCCCAGCGGCGTCGGGCCGCTGGCGGCGCGCGTGTCGTGGAGCACGATGGGGGTTGCTGCGCTGCCCGCACGTCGCGGCTGGACGACGTCGCACACCGCGCTGGCGAGCGCCTTCGCCGTGGTGCTGCTGGTCGACGCGGCGCAAACCCGTGACCTGGCACGCCGTGGATGGCCCGGCTTCCGGGAAGCGAACCCGCTGCTCGGCCCGCGCCCCAGCGTCGGTCAAGTCAACACCTACACGGCGCTGGCGGCCGCCGCTACGATGACCGCCGCCGCCGCCGCTCCCCGGCGGCTCCGCCCGTGGCTGCTCGGCGCCGCATTGGCGGTCGAGGCCGTGACCGTCGGCGGGAGCGTGCGGAACGGTCTCCCCCTCAGAATTCACTAGCCTCGCCACCGTCAATCGCGCGATCGCGGCCTGCGAGCGCTGCCCGCGGCTGCGCCGCTATTGCCGCCGCATCGCCCGGGACAAGAAGCGCGAGTTTCTCGATTGGACGTATTGGGGAAAGCCGGTTCCCGGGTTCGGCGACCCTAGGGCGCGTTTGTTGATCGTGGGACTGGCCCCGGCGGCGCATGGTGCCAACCGCACCGGCCGCATGTTCACCGGCGACTCGAGCGGTGACTGGCTGTACGCGGTGCTGCACCGCTACGGCTTCGCCAGCCAGCCGCGCGCGATCTCGAGAGATGACGGTCTCACCCTCGTCGACTGCTACATCACCGCGGCGGCGCGCTGCGCGCCGCCCGGCAACAAGCCGAGCCGCGTCGAGCTGGAGCGCTGCCGGCCGTATCTCGCCGTCGACGTGCGGCTGCTCTCCCAGGTGCGCGTGGTCCTCACGCTCGGCCGGATCGCCCACGACAGCTGGCTCAAAGCCGCGACGTGGTGGGCGAGGCTCGAGCCGCGCGACCGACCGACCTTCGCGCACGGCGCCGTGACCACCCTGCCCGATGGCGTCACGCTAGTCGCCTCCTACCACCCGAGCCGCCAGAACACCAACACCGGCAGACTGACGCGCGCGATGTGGCACCGGGTGTTCGAGCGGGTGCGACGGCTGCTCGCTACTGGACGTCCAACTCCGTCGTGATGTCGTAGTCGTCAGGGGGCGCCCGCGTGCTCGCTCTGCGCGATGCGCAGCGCCTCCGTGACGACGGCGCGCACTTTGTTTTCGTCCGCGTGAGCGTAGCCCGGCGCCAGCGCGCCCACCCACACGTCCAGGTCGGAACGGGGGCTCGTGTCGGGCGGTGCCTCCCGCTTGAACGAAAGCCGCCCCATCGTCAGGCGCCGCCACAAGGGCGTCGCAGGGGCCGGCTCCGGTTTGGGGATGGGGGCGGGGGTGGGGGCGGGGGCGGGGGGCTGCAGGAACGCGCGGATCACGGGCGCCAGCTCATGTGCGGCCACATCGAAGGTGTGGTCGCCACACAAGTAGGGGGCCAGGATCGTCCGCGACTGGTGGACGAGTGCCCGCACCTGGTGGAAGAACGCCGCTTCGTCTGGCATGGCGTGTGAACGCTCCTTCCTCGGATGAGCCCGGATCATTATGTCCGTCCCGACAAGCGGTCGGGCGGCGCGGCCTCGTCCGGGCCGGGGTCACCGTTGCGCGATGGGGGCGCGATGCCAAAGCCAAAGGCCGCGCAGCCCGACGTCCGGAACGTCACCAGCCGGCCCCACATCCGGATGATGAAGACTCGGCCAAAATCGACGTACCCCATGCGGTAGGCTGACTTGAGCGAATTGAGGTTGTCGCTCTCGATGTAGGAGACCAGTCCCTTGAAGCCCCGGGCCCGGTAGGCCGCGAGGGCGCGCGTCATGCCGATCGCGTGGAGCCGCCGGCCACGATAGGCGTCAAGCGTGAGGCCCTTGTACATGTAGACGTAGGCGGGGTCAAACTGCACCAGCATCCCGTCGCTCATGCGTGTGGGCGAATGGGCGTACCACCCGTACGCGGCCGGCTCGGCTCCGTCGATGATGGCGTAGCACTCGTCGCCCTTGGCCAGGGCGTCGTCCAGGAACTCGGCCGTGAGATCGTACTTCGCCTCCGCCGTCATGCGGCGCAACGTCTCGCGGTCGAGAAAGTCGGCGGTCATGCCGGTGGGGAGCTCCAGAAACCCCGGCACGACCACGGTGATGCACATCGCCCGCAGCACCTTGAAATCGATCACGCGCTGGATCGCGCGGATGGCGAACGCGCGCAGCGCGCTCCAGAACCCGAACGATGACGCTTGGGATCGAAACTCGACGCTGATGCGCTGGACCCGCACTCCGGGACCTAAGAAAGGGATGTCCCACCCCCACCGCAGGTAGCGCGCCACGCAGCGAATCCGCTACACCCGCGCCGCCCACGTGAGGACGGCTCCCGCGCGCGAATGCGCTGGAGCGGGGCCACAACAGATCGCCACGCGCGGATGTGGCGGACACGCCACATGGCTCACGGCGGGCGCGGACACCGGGCGCCAGTCCAGAGCGAAAGACCGGCGGCGCCAACGTTCGTGCCCAGGAGCTGCAGCGCGTGGTGCAGCATCGCGATGGCGGCCGCCGTGGCGAGCGGAATCCCCGCGTGCGTGAGCCCGAGCGACAGGACGGCCTCGTACACGCCCATGTTGGCCACCCCGATGGGGACGCTGATGCCGAGGTTCAGGGCCGCGAGCACCAGCACGAGCCGCGCGGGCGAGGGCGCGAAGGCGAGCGCGGCGCACAACACGCGCAACGCCGCCAGCTCGGCGAGCCACGCCCCCAGGCTGAGCGACACGCCCGCCGCGAGCTTGAACGGATCGTGGAGGGCCGCGAGCCCCCGCCCGAGCTCGCGCCGCAGTCGGGCGAGCCGTCCCAGCCAGCGGGGGGAGAACCGGCGCATCGCGAGCAGGAGCAGCGTCACGACCGCGGCCACGACGATCACCGCCCGCGGGTCGGGGAGTTGCGTCGGCGCGCCCACCAGGACCAGACGAAACAGGCCGGCGGCGGCGCACAGCAGCGCGAGCGAACCGGCGTCCACGATCTTGTCGGCGAGCAGCACGCCCGTTGCCTGCGGCAGACTCGGCGCCGGCCCACTCGTCGCCCGGCTCAACATGACGACCTTGAAGGCGTCACCGCCCCGGGCAGGCGTGAAGATGTTGAGCCACTCGCCCAGGGCGAAGGCGTGGGCGGTCTGGCCGAGCGGGAGCGCGACACCCCGGGGCAGGATGGTCCAGAGGCGCACGGCCTGGAAAGCCAGCTGACATAGCACGAGCAGCAACACGACGGCGAGCGCCGCGGGCGGCACGGCCGTGAGGCTGCTCCACAGCACGCGCGCCTGCTGCCGGTGTGTGGCCAACACGACGGCGAGACCGGCTACGAGAGTGATGGAAAAGAGGAGCACGCGTCGCGAAGGCCGCGTGTCGGCCGTCTCGGGCGTCACGTGCCGCTCCGCGCACGCCGCCAGGCCATCCGCACGAGCGACGCGACCGCGTGCAGCGGCCGGTCGTCCAGGGCCGACACGCGGTAGACGCACAGCAGGGCGCACCCTCGCTCGCAGCCCTTGTAGGTGCGGGCCTGCGCCCGCAGATCCCGGCGCGTGTAGTCGGCGAGCGGTTTGTTGAGGCGGCCGCGTTGGGCCGAGCAAAACTGCACCAGTCCGAATTCGTCGACGTAGAGAAAGCGCGACCCCGCCCGGCAGCGCCACGCGGGACGCCGGCCCGCGATCAGCTCGGCGCCGTAATCCTGATCGAGACAGGCCTGCGGCGTACGATCGACGTACCACTGCTGCCACAAGTCTTGATAGGTCTCGCCGCCGATCTGGATGGTGCCGTGCGAATCGTGGAGCAGGTCGATTGTGACGACGAAGCCCAGCTCGTGCAGCTCTCGGATCGCCTCGCCGAATTCCTCCCTCGTTTGCTCGCACAGCACCATGTTGACGAACGCGTCGAACTGCGCGAACTGCCGCACGAGGCCCAGCTTGGGTCCGATCGTCTTGAGGCACTTCTGGATGTAGCCCGTCCGGTCGGCGCGCACCGCGTCGACGCTCACCTCCATGTTCGCGAGCCCGGCGGCGTTGAGGCGCCGGATGAGCGCCGCGGTGAGCAGGAAGCCGTTCGTCGTGATGGAGACCTGCGCGCGACGAGAGCCGTAAGCCACGATTTCGGCCAGGTCGGGATGCAGGAGCGGCTCGCCGCCCAAGAGCGCGATGTTCACGACGCCCAGCCGGTGCAGGACGTCAATGCGCCGCTTCAGCACGTCGAGCGGAATCATCTCCGAGATTCTGTCATACTCGGAGCAGTAGCCGCAGCTCAGGTTGCAGCGCCGCGTGAGGATCAGTTGGGCTTCAATCGGCGCTCGCCGGAACAGCACGCGGCAGAGGGACCGAATTGGGTGTTTGATGCGCATCGTGACCTCCGGTGGCGCCAGGCGAGGCCCGCGAGCACGATCCCGCCGCTCGCGACCAGCAACCACGGCAGCGGAATGGAGAGCAGCGCGCCCGTGCCGGCGATGAGTAGCAGGCGGGGAAACCGCCCCAGGGCGACGGCGCCGAGATACAGGGGCAAGGGGTACTTCCCGAGCGGCGCCAGGACGCGCACCGCGGAGTCGGGGATGGGCGAGAAAATGACCACCACGGTGGTCCAAAACGGCGCGCGCAGGAACGCCGCGATGCTCCAGCGCGCGAGCTTGCCGCGCGTCAGCGACGCGAGCCGGGGACGCGCGGCCGCCCAGTCCACCAGCCGGTAGTTGACCGCTTCGGCGAGCGAGGCGGCCGCCGTGCCGACGAGCGCGAGCAGCCACGCCGGATAGAAGCGCACGTAGTACAAGAGCGTCGCCTCGAACGCCGTCGGCAGGAACGGTGAGAGCGGCCCGTGCACCAGCGCGGCGAGCGCCAGGAACGTCACGAGCTTCACGCGAGGTAGCCGGCGTAGCGCCACGCCACCACGGCGAACACGGCGCTCTCGAGAATCCACGCCCAGGGCTGGCGATAGTAGCCGGCGTACATGGCCCGGCCCCAGTAGCCCGTATTCTTCCAGAGATTGAGCGAGAAGCGCCGCCGGCTGAACGGCAGCAGCAGCGGAATGCCGGTGTCGGTGGGCAGGTCGGCCGCGACGTGCGCGACGATGCTCGCGAACGCAAGCCCGCCCAGCGCGAGGCCAAACAGCAGCACGGCGACCGCCCCAACGCCCACGCAACAGGCCAGGCTGTGGCTCCAGGTGCCGTGGAACTCAGGGCGTGCCCAGCCGGCGCGGATGACGAGCGAGTCAGCGTTGGGAAGGAACTGCGCCGCGCCGACCACGGCGAACGTCTCTGGGCGGGGATCGAGCGACGCGATCGCGAGCGCGATGCCGATATGACCGAATTGCATCGTGTCTCCAGGTCGAAGAGTCGGAGACACGATGCCCGCGCCCTCTCAAGCCGATTTCAAGCCTCGGACTGTTCCCGGTGGCGGCGGGCCTGGCCCGGGGTGAGCATCTCCTGCAGCACGATGTCGCGCTCGATCGGAGCGGCGAACACGTAACCCTGCGTGTCGGCGCTGAGCCAGCGCTCCCACTCGAGCACGTCGAGGGCTTGGGCAACGGAGCCGGGCTCGAGGCCGGTCGCGCGCGCGAGGAGCGTCACGTCGCCCCGACCCCCCAACGCCGCCGCCGCGCCGAGCACGTGCTGGGCCGCGAGCGGCAGCCCGCTGAACCGCTGGCACACCGCGCCGACCACGGCGGGCGGCAGGGTCCCCGGCAGCGAATCGATCAGCGTACGCGCGGGCGTGGGCCACGCGGGCGAGTCGGGGGCGAGCCGATACCCCGCGGCCACGGCTTCGACCAGGGCGACGGCGAGCAGGGGGATGCCCGCGGTGTCGCGCTCCACGCGCCGCACCAGGCGATCGTGCTCGTCGGCGGAGTACGAGGGCACGGCCCATGCGACGAGCTCCCCGAGCGCCGCCTGGTCCAGCCGCTCGAGGCGGATCACCGCGCCCTCGAGATCGCGTCCCAGCCGACCCTGCAGCGCGGCGAAGCGCTCTCCGTCCGGCACGCCCCGCGCCACGCCGAGGAGCAGCAGCACCCGGTGCGGTGCGGCGTCGCGCGCCAGGGCGGGGAGCAACGCGAGCGAGAGGGCGTCGAGCCATTGCGCATCGTCAACCACGAGCAGCAGCGGACGCTCCCCGGCCGCTGCGATCACTGCGGCCGTGAACGCCTGGGCAATCTGCATCGCGGGCTCCCCGCGGCTACGCTGAAACCGCGTGCCCAGGTCGGGATCGAGCGCTCCCAGGCTCGCGAGCGCGGGCGCCGGCGCGCTCGCGAGCCCGGGCGCGTCGCCCAATCCCGTCGCGACGAGCCCCGCCACGGCGCTCCACTCTCGCTCCCGATCGGCGGGGACGGCCCGGGCGGCGGCGACCGTCGCGTCGTCCAGCCGGGCGCGGGCTACGAGCTCCTCGATCAGCCGCGTCTTTCCTTCACCCGGCTCTCCTTGAACGAGCACCACCTGTCCGCGAGCGGCCTTGGCGCGCTCCCACGCCGCGGCGGCGGCCGCGAGCTCGGCCGAGCGACCGAGCAACGGCGGGCGCGGCCGCGCCGCCGGCGGCGCCGCGAGGATGCGGCGCCCTACGCGCGCCTCGCGGATGCGCTCGACGAGGCGCGCCATCTCGGGGCTCGGCGCCGCGTCCAGCGCGTCGCGCAGCGCGCGCGCGAGGTTCTCGGCCACGCGCACGGCCGCCACGCGGTCGCCCGCGAGCGCGAGGGCGCGCATCGCCGTGCGGGCCGCTGGCTCTGACGTGGCATCGAGCGCCACGGCGCCGAGCGCGGCGCGCGTCGCCGCCGCGGTGTCGCCGCGGGCGAGCTGCGCCTCGGCGGACTTGACCAGCGCCTCGAGCCCCTGCGCGCGCCACAGTGTGCGCTCCGCGCCGAGCCAGGTTTCGAACTGGTTCGCGTCCGGGAGCGCGAGTCCCTCGAGAAATTCCCCTTCCACGAGCGCCGCCGCCGAGTCCCATTCCCCTCGCTCGGCGTGCGCGGCGAAGCGATCGCAGTCGAGCGTGACGCGGTCGGTCGCGAGCCGCACCTGGTCGACGTCGGCCTGGACCGCCGTGTCGCCCAGCACCCGTCGCAGCACGCGCAGCGCCTCGCTCAGCGAGTGGCGGGCCAGCGCCTCGGTGCGGTCGCTCCACAGCAGTCCGAGCAGATGCTCCCGCGTGCGGCTCTTGCGGGGGCTGCGTGCGAGGTAGACGAGCAGCGCCAGGTGCTTGCGCCACAGCAGCTCGGGCGGCGCCGCGGCGCCGTCCACCGTCAGGCGCGCGGGGCCGAGCACGCGGACGGAGAGGTGGGGAGAATCGGCCATCGCGCCCCGATTATCGGACACGGTGCGGTCGCCAGCAACCACCGCTACATTCTCCTGCCGCATGCCTCCCCCTCTCCCTCACCCCGCTCTCGAAGACGTGCAGCGTGCGGTGGGCGAACGCTACGAGGTGGTGAGTCTCGCCGGCGCCGGCGGTATGGGCGCCGTGTTCCGGACCCGGCATCGCACCCTGGGCCACATCGTCGCCGTCAAAGTGCTGCCTCCCGAGGTCGCGGCCAGCGCCATGCGGCGCGAGCGGTTCCGGCGCGAGGCCACACTCGGCGCCGGGCTCGAGCACCCCAACATCGTGCGCGTGTACGACTTCGACACCAGGGACGGGATCACCTTTCTCATCATGACGTTTGTGCGCGGCGCGACGCTGGAGGAGCGATTGCGCGACTCCGACCGCCCGACGACGGACGCTGTTCTCCGCACCGTGCGCGAGATCGCGGACGCGCTGGGCTACGTGCACCGCCGCGGCATCGTGCACCGCGACGTGAAGCCGGCGAACATTCTGCTCGACGAAGACAGCGGGCGCGCGCTGCTCGCCGATTTCGGCGTGGCCCACGTGGAGGGCACGGCGGACACGTCGCTCACGCAGCCGGGGGTCACCATCGGCACGCCCGGTTACATGGCCCCCGAGCAGATCGCCGGGGGGCGGGTGGACGGCCGGGCCGATTTGTACTCCCTCGCCGCCGTGGCATTCGAGGCGCTCACCGGAAGGGCGACCGACTTCAGGGCCGACCGTGCCATGCTGGCACGTGCGCTCCGCGCCGCGCGGCCGGAGCTCTCCGCCCGCGAGGCGGCGGCGCTCGTCGCCCCGCTCGCCGAGCGGCCCGATGAGCGCCCGACCTCGGGCGAAACATGGCTTACGGCGCTCGAGCGCACGCGACCCCGGCGGCGGCGCTGGGCCATCGCCGCCTTGGCCGTGATCGTCGCCGCGGGCGTCGCCAGACTGGTGTGGGGACCGGCGCCGGCGTCCGACGTGCCGCCCCGGCTCGCGGTGATGCCGTTCGCGGTGTTGGGCACGCCGCCCTACCCGGCTACCCAGCTGCCGGAGTATTTCGTCTCACGGTTCCGGCCGGTGGAGCGGGTGATCGACGTCCTGTCCTTCGGGCGCGTCGTGGCGCAGACCGGCACCGCACCGCTCTCGAATGAAGACGCGCGCGATCTGGCCCGGAGGTTGGGGGCGCGCTTTTTCGTCCAGGGCAGCGTGTCGTACACGGGACCGACGGTCACGTTGACGGCCACGCTGTACGAGGGTGGCCACGCGCGGCGCAGCGGCACGGCGACCGGCCGCGTCGGGTTGGACGAGTCGGACATGATGGACCGGGTGTGGACCCAGCTCTACCCCGAGTTCACACCCAGTGCTGACGTGACGCTCCCGAACAGCGGTCCCGATGCGTTAGCCGCATACCTCAACGCCGACGCGGCCTTTCGGCGCGGCGACTACCGTACCGCGCGCGACGGGTACACGCGCGTGATCCGCGCCGATACCGGATTCGCCATCGCGCGCCTGCGGCTCGCCCTGATCGCCGCCCAGGTGGATCCCACCGAGCAGGGCTTCGGGCCGCCGCTGCGGCGTGCGATGCTGCACCAGCGCGGCCTGTCAGAGGCCGACAGCCTGCTGCTCGACGGGTACTCCGAGCTGTTGTCGCACGGCGACGGTGAGACGGCGCTGGCCCGGTTCAAGAACGCCACCGAGCGCGCGCCCGACTACCCCCAGGCGTGGTACGTGCTGGGCGAGTTCTACTACCACTTCGGCGACCTGTTCGATCAAAGCGCGGGCGAGGCGCGACCGGCGTTCGACCGCGTGCTCGACCTCGATCCCCGGTTCTCACCGGCGATCGGCCACCTGATCGCGCTCGCCAATCAGGTGGGCGATCGGCCGGAAACGGAGCGCCTGATCCGCCAGTACTTGCGGGTGGACTCGACGTCGCTGGTGGCCGAGGTCGTGGGGATCGCGGACACGCTCATCCTGGGATCTGTACCCGATCAGGTGGCGCTGCTGCGGCACGTATGCGGCCACAGCTTCCTGGCGCTCAAATCCCTGGCGTTTCAGGCCGCGGCGTTCGGTACGCCGGCACAGCGCGAGGGACCGGCGCGCAGCGTGCTGCGCTGCCTGGAGCAACGCGCAGCCACTGATCAGGAGCGGGTGCGCGTGCTGCGCATGGGGCTCGCGGCGGACCTCGCGGCCGGTTGGGTGGACAGCGCGCGGGCTCGCCTCGGCCGCGCGGGCCCCTGGGCGGAGCGGGAGCGGGATCTGTGGGTGCTCGTGATGCACGACGTCGGGTTGCCCGCGCTGGGCGATTGGCAGCGCGCCGCCGCCAGGCTAACCGCGCTGCCCCGCGTCGTGCTGGACACTGATGTCACGATCCACTGGGCCCTGGCGCGCGCGGGAGTAGACCGCGCCCGCCACGCCGCCGTCCTGGCGCGGCTCGCCGCGGGTGAGGCGCCGCTCCCGGCGAGCCTCGCCGCCGACCTGCAGGCACAGGCTGCCCTGGCGCGGGGCGACTCGAGCGCCGCCTTGCGGCTGTGGAGCGGCGCGACGCGCCGCTATGCGGTGCTGAGCGTCCCGTTCGAGCTGGTGGCGTCGCTCTGGCCGCTGCGGCTCGACCTCGTGCGCGTGGCGGTAGCGCGCCGGGACAGCGCCGTCGTCAATCGGGCGTGCGCGTCGTTCGAGGGGCTGATGGGCTACACCGACCAGGTCGCGCAGCCGGAAGTCGCGCGGCTGTGTACGGCGGCGAAGACATGACGCCCGACCCTCTGTTTCACCCCGGGCTTGCGCCCGGGGTCAGACGAGCCGCCAGCTTGACCAATTTGGTCAAGTATGATATTGTACGTGCATGCGTCGTCGCAAGCAGGTCGCTTCGGTGCGAGAGGCCGTGAGCCTGTACGAGGCGAAGACCCATCTCTCGGAGCTGGTCGAGCAGGCTGCCCAGGGGAGGGAGATTGTCATCGCCAAGTCCGGGAAGCCTAAGGCGCGGCTGGTCCCGCTCGTGCCCAAGGACACGCGTCACCTGCGCAAGCCCGGCAGAGGGAAGGGCAGGGGCTGGATCGCCGAGGACTTCGACGCGCCCCTGCCGCCCGAGGTCCTGCGGTTGTTTACCGGCGCATCCGAGTGAGGCTGCTGCTCGACACCAACGCGTTGGTTCGGTGGCACCTAGAGAAGCTTCGGCCGGCCGCGGTTCGGATCGTGCGGCGGGCCGATCTCGTTGCGGTCAGCGCGATTACCGCGTGGGAGATCGCCATCAAGCGGGCCGTGGGCAAGCTGGAGCTCAAAGACGCCGTGGAAGACATCGTGGCGCAGAACGGTTTCGTCGCGCTTTCGGTGAGCATACGGCACGGTGACTTACTGCGAGACCTGCCGTTACATCATCCCGACCCGTTCGACCGCCTGCTGATCGTGCAGGCGCTGGACGAGGGACTCACGATCCTCACCTCGGATCGGGCGTTCGAGCCGTATCGCGTGCCGGTGGTGTGGGCGTGAGCTCGGGACTCGGGCTCCGGGGTCCACTTGCGAGAGGGACGCGGAGGTCGAGGTGAGCTATGCCGCGGGCGATTTTTCAAGACCGCCTGAACCGCCCCAAACAGGACCCGTCACCGCGCTCGGCCCACTCCTCCCGCACATAGCCTAGCCGCGAGGCGGCCACCAGCAGTTGCGCCTCGAGGCGCGCGGAAAAGTAGCCGCCGACGGCCTCGTAGCCCTGTCCGAGCGCGCACAGAAACTCGCCGAATTCCACCCCGAGCGCGAAGCTGTCGCTCTGGTCGAGGTACGTGATGAAGACGTCGTCGCTGCCGGCTGGGTGACGCGCCTGCGCCCCTGCGCTCATGTAGATACGGTCCGTGGGTTGTTCCTGAAGACGCCTGGGGGCGCCTTGTGGTCACGCGGCACCTTTACACCGGAAGACAATGCGGCGAAGCTCTATCCGTGACGACCCGCGCCCGGGTGCTTTCCCTCGTTCTGGTGGCGCTCGCGTGCCGTGCCGACCAGCAGGCCGGCGCTTCCCAAACGCCACCGCCGTGGCGGCTCGTGTGGCACGACGAGTTCGACGGCGCCGCGCTCGACACCACGAAGTGGGTGCGCGAGACCGGCGGCACCGGCTGGGGGAACGGCGAGCTCGAGTTCTATACCGATCGGGTCGAGAACGCGCGGCTCGAAAACGGCTTCCTCGTGATCGAGGCCCGCCACGAGCCGTTCGGCAACCAGGCGTATACCTCGGCGCGCTTGAAGACCCAGGGTCTGGGCGCGTGGAAGTACGGCCGGATCGAGGCGCGCATGCGAATCCCGCGCGGGCAGGGGATGTGGCCCGCCTTCTGGCTGCTGGGCGACGACATCGGGCAGGTCGGCTGGCCCGGGTGTGGCGAGATCGACATCATGGAGAACATCGGCAAGGAGCCCGGGCGGGTGCACGGCACGGTGCACGGTCCCAACTATTCGGGCGCCAACGGCGTCGGCAGTGCCTACGATCTGCCGAGCGGCGCGTTCGCGGACACGTTCCACGTGTTCGCGGTCGAGTGGCAGCCGGACACGATCAAGTGGTTCGTCGACAGCACGCTGTACAAGACCATCGACCCGCGCTCGCTACCGGGGCGCTGGGTGTTCGACCATCCCTTCTTCATCCTGCTCAACGTCGCGGTGGGCGGCTACTGGCCGGGCAACCCCGATTCGACGACGGCGTTTCCGCAGACGATGCGGGTGGATTACGTGCGGGTGTACCAGAGGTAGAGAGCGGAGGGTCTAAGCGGACGCCGAGATGCCGAGGCGCCGAGTGGCCGCGAGGTGTGAGGTGTGAGGGGTCCTGACATAGGGCTCCTCCCGCGCGAGCCGCGATAGGTTCTGTGCTACTCTCGCGACCAGGGTCGCCACCATCCCGACGCCGAGCAGCACCAGCGTCGCGTTGGCGACGAGGTACAGGGTTGGTCCCGGAGCGAGCACCGCGAGCACGCCGTTCGCAGCAATCAGCATGATACGAATCTCGGTCGGACCGAGCCGGCCATAGGCGAGGCGGAACACCCCGAACACGTTCGATTCGAGATAGACGTTGATCGACAGGCCGAGGTAGACGATCACCAGTCCCAGCGCCACGCACGGGCTCACATACGGCGACAGTGCCACGCCGACCCCGATCACGGCGGTCGAGAACGCGTCGACGACGTGGTCGAGATAGTAGCCGTAGCGCGGCCGCTCGGCGCCGCGCACGCGGGCCAATGTGCCGTCGAGGCTGTCCCCCAGCCACTGCACGACGAGGCACGCACTCCCGGCCCAGAGCCATCCCGCGCTGACGCGCGAGAGCGCGTATGCGGCGCCCACACCGAGCGCGCCGAGCACGCCCAAGGCGGTGAGGTGGTCGGGGGTCACGACCGCCGGCAGCCGCGCCGCCACAGCGCGCAGCAGCCGCCGCTCCGGGTCGGCCAGGAGAAACGTCAGCTCGCGCTTGGCCGGAGCCACGATAGCATCCTCAACGACGGGATCAGCAGCAGCACGAACAACGCGGCGATGAGCCAGGTCGGCAGCCGCACCGCCACGCCGAACCACGCCAGCAGGGCGTAGCGCGGCGCCGAGCGCGCCGCGACCGCGGCGAGGTAGCGCTGCAGCGGGTAACCCGTGGTGAAGGCGAGCGCTTTGAAGGGGAAGAAGGGAAGGGGCGTGAGCCCGGAAAGAGCGATCGTCGCGAACGGGAAGCGACGAAAGAAGCGATCCGCCCAGGTCGCGCCCTGAGAGGGCGCGCTCGCATCGCGAAACCGTCGGATCAGCGGGACAAACACGCGGTGGTCCACCAGCGCGGCTGCTACCGTCCCGGCGGTCGCGACGAGCATGGTGGGCCAGACGCCGAGCCGCGCGCCGTACCAGATGACGGCCGGCTCGTGCGGGAGCACGGCGAGCGCGACGTTCGAGAGGAAGGCGTAGCCGAACAGGGTGAGCGCTTGCATGGGCGTACGCTCGCCCCGCGGTCTCAAGCCAGTTTCAAGGGGCGCGAGCTGTAGCCAGCTATGCGGGGGGTGCGCGTAACAGCGACGGAGGGCAGAGGATTCGAACCTCTACGGGCTTGCGCCCAGCGGTTTTCAAGACCGCCGCCTTACCATTTAGGTCTAGCCCTCCCGACTGCTAACACGGAACTTACGCGGCAGCGCCCTGGCGGGAAGCCCGTTTTTGTGCCGTAACTGTGCCGCTGTCCCTCGGTAGGGAAAGAAGGGGAGTGTACTGCAGCGCCATCGTCATCTTGCGGTGCCCCGTACCGGCCTGCATGTTCGACCTACTCAGAAGCTATGAACCCCGAGGCGCGCTGACGTGCGGGTCGCCTATGCCTCGAGGGGAGCAAATCGCGAAACCGGCTGAGCGAGCTACTCGCTTGGCCGGTTCCTCTTTTTTGTGGTGTCCAGCTGAGCGGGCGCTGACGGCGACTTGACGATTGCGCGGTACCATTGTGCCGCGCGCCGCACTTGGCCCACACCGAGGCTGGAGGATCGCATGGCAACGCGAGTCCCACTACCCCCGAGCAAACACGCCCCGAGTTCCTTCCCTGCGGGGCTGCTGCAGCTCACTTGGTTGGTCTTGCTGCTCGGCCTTGTCGCCAGCGCGTCGGTGCGCGCGCAGGATCCGCGGGATGCGATGGTGGCGCGGGCGTTCAACGAGTTCGACGCCGCGCGCCGGCTCCAGCTCCTCATGAGCGCGCTCAACCCGACGGCCGGGCCGCCGCGTGGCGCCTGGCCGGTGGGCGTACAGCTGCTGGCCCAGACGCTGATCGAGGACGGGCAGGATTCCGTCGCGGGCGTGTGGCTGCGATGGGCGGTGCGGCTGTCGCCCGCCTTGCAGCCCGACACGGTGCAGTTCCTGCCGAAGGTGGTAGTGGCGTATCGCTCGGCGCGGGACTTCGTGCTGGGCACGCGGGCGCCGGGAGACTCGACCGCGGCGACGACCTGGCTGTGGCCGGCGCAGGAGACGGGCGAGCGCGTGGGCCGGATCCAAGTGGCGGCCGCCGCGATGGGGGTTCCGGTGCGGGTCGAGGTGAAGGGCGTCGGGCCAATCGGGGTTGGCGGCAGTATCCCGCTCAGCCCGGGGAGCTACCAGATCAGCGCGTCGGCGGCGGGCGACGACAGCATGCAAGTCACCCGGGAGGTGCTGCCGGGGGTGACGACGGTGCTCGAGTTCCGGCTGCGGTCGGCCCTAGCCCGCGTGGCGCCCAAGGTGCTGCCGCCGGCGGGGAGGCCCACGCCGGCACCGGCCGCCGCGCCGCAAAAGAAGAAGGGATTCCCGGTAGTGTGGGTGGTGGTGGGGGCCGGGGGCGCGGCGGCCTTGGTGGCGATCCTCGCCGGCCACAAGCCCTGCTGCGAGCCGCCGCCATTGGGCAGCATCACGATCACCTTTCCCTCTAATCCGTGAGGCCGCTTATGAAACGCACCGTGCGGGTGGCCTTGGGGAGCGTGGTCGCGCTGCTGGCGTGCGACGGGGTGCCGGTCGCACCCGGGAATACGGGCCGGTTGGTGGTTGCCACCGTGTCCCAAGCGAGCGTCGCCTTGGACGCTGGCAAAGTGATCGTCGTAGGGCCGAGTTCCAGTCCGACGACAAAGACGGTCAACGCGACGCCTGGACAGACGGTCACGATCGATGGCTTGCAACCGGGGAGTTACACCGTCGCGCTGCAGGGCTTCGTGGGCGGTGCGGTCGCCATGTTCGGTCAGACGTCCGGCGTGCAGGTCGCGGGGAGGCAGGACACGAGGGCGACGGTGAGCTTCCATTCGTTCGTCCCGGCGTCCGATTCCCTTCCGTCCTCTGCAACCGGCAAGACCTTTACCGTCAGCTACGCGGGTGTCGCCGGTGCGGCGCGTTACCAGGTGGAGGCCGCCACGGATCAGGCGTTTACAGCCAACAAGGTATCGGTCGATGTGGCGGGGTCGCAGACGTCGGTCAACATCACGGTGACCGACTATGGCACGTTTTACGCCCGGGTTCGCGCCATGGATGCCTATCAGGGCACGGGGCAGTGGGCGACCGTTCCCGGATCGATCCAGCTCAAAGTCCTTTTTGAGGTGACGAGCGTGCAGCCGACGGATAACGCCATGAATGTGGAGACTGGCGCGGTGGTGGTGGCGCAGTTCAGCGATGCCGTGGATCCAGCGACCCTGGCGGTCACCGTTACCTCGCGGGGCACGACCCTGGCTAGCAAGGTGAGCTATGACATGAACACCCGGACGGCCACAGTGACGGCGCCCTTGTTGCCCGGAGCCTCGTATCAGGCGGCGGTGACGACTGCGGTGCGCGACACCGCCGGCCGGCCGCTCGCTGCCGCGCGGCAGTGGACCTTCGCTACCCGCGCGCCGCAAAGTGTGTTTGTGGCTGCCGGGGGTCGCTTCCCCTCCCTGGCACTGAACGGGGGTAAGGTACACGTAGCGCACGATAACAACAGCGAACTGGACTACTCCTTCTGTGCCGCAAACTGCACGGCGGCTGCGAACTGGCAAACGATCAGCGTGGATGTTGCCGGTGGGGCGGGCTCGCTGATAATGGACGGAACCGGCCGGCTCTACGTGATGTACGACGGCGACGGTGACATCGACTATGGCCCGTGTGCTGTTGCGTGCACCACCGTCGGCAATTGGCAAAGAGTCCGAGTGGATCAGTTGACGACAACCGGCCAGTGGCCCTCATTGGCCTTGGACGGAGCAACGCTTCACGCGAGCTACCTGAAGGACGGTCTCCGATACGCCACCTGTCGTGCGGGGGGCGCGGGCTGTGCTTCCACCGCCAACTGGGATACGGTCACCGTGGACATCGGGCCACAAAGGTTTCACACGTCGCTTGCAGTGGACCCCGCGGGTCAGCTACACGTGAGCTACGAGAACGGTGGTCTCAAGTATGCCACATGTCCCTCGAGATCTTCAAGCTGCACCTCGGCCACCAACTGGCGGACGGTCACTGTGGATGCGGCCGGGTCCGTAGGCGACAAGACATCGCTCGCGGTGGACGCGACGGGGCGCCTCCATGTGATGTATTACGATGCGACCAACGGAGACCTCAAGTACGCCACTTGTGCTGCGTCTTGCTGGATCACGAGCAACTGGCAGACGGTTGCCGTGGAAACGACGGGGGACGTGGGGTGGTCGCCTTGGCTGGCGGTCGACAGGACAGGACGGCTCCACGTGACCTACTATGACCTTGACAACCACCGTCTCACCTATGCGACCTGCGCCGCAGGTTGCACTGCGGCCGATGACTGGCAGATGATCGCTCTAGATCAAGTGGGATTCGGGGCGTCTCCTCAGTTGGTGGCGACCTCCATGACAGTCGACGGCACAGGCCGGGTGCATGCGAGCTATTCCGACGTCCCCAACGGGCTCAAGTATATCGAGTTCTGAGAGACGTCGCAGAGGACATTGAGTGTGCCGGGCGGGACTTGCTCGGCGCGCTGAACAACGACCCTTTGAGGTAGCGCCTAGTCGGCCGCCTGCTCGCGGGGCGGCTCCTCGTCGGCCAGGAGGCGGAACGACTTCACCGCCCCGGTGAGCTTGTCCGCCGCCTCGGCGAGCTGATTCGCGGACGACGGCTCCAAGGGCACCCGGGAGCGTGAGGGCGACAAGAGCGCGAGCAGTGCCACGTGTGAGGAGCACGTTATAAGCAACCTGACGGATCCCGCTCAGGCTGCGATCACCGGCCGCCACCTTCAAGCGCTTCTTCGGCGGGGGCGTCGGGGCGAGCTGGAGGGCCGAGGAGCACCCGCGCGAACGTAACGCCCGTTGCGACACCCATCAGCGCTGCGATGAGAATTCACGTTGGTGCCTGGGGGCGAGACCAGAAGAACCGCCCCATGATCACACCGCCCGCGAGCGTGTAGAGCACGACGAAGTACCGTGTGCGCACGCGATGAACCAGATGCAGCATGAGGTAGGCTGGCAGCCCGACGATCCACGCGAACGCGTAGATGGGGCCCGCGAAGAACGGCATGTAAACAATGAGGAAGTAGATGGGCGCTCCCGACACGTCGCGCGGAATGTCGAAGAGGACCATGAGCAGCCAGCATGCGCCGACGCCGGCGAGGGGCGCCAGCAAGAAGGCCAGGACAATGTGCTTGAGCGTCGGAGACATCGGTCGCCGCCAGGCGCCAAGCGTTGGAGCGTGGCTCGGTTATTCAGCGGTTGTGGGGTCAATGATGGTCGCAACCCTCGCGACCTTGTTCGCAGGAAATCCACCCTCTTTGGCGTGGCGTCGGACCATCTCCTCGTTCGGAGCGTTGTACACGCAATAGATCTTGTCGCCCGTGACGTAGCTCTGGACCCATTGAATCTGCGGTCCCATGCTGCTCAGCACGCTGCAAGATTTCTGAGAAATGGCCTTGAGCTCAGCGGGGGAGAGCTTGCCAGCGCCGGGAATCTCACGTTCGATCACGAACTTTGGCATGCAATAGTCCTTTCAACGTCGGGCCAAGGAAGGATGTGACGATCACCGCATTCTACGTCATCCACACTGTGCTGTCCAACGGAGCGGCCTACTCCGCTCCTTGGTCTACGAGCTCCATGCGAGCGACAACGGAGTGCGGAGGGAGGATCGTGCCGGGTGACAGGACGGCATTGGCGCCGACCCGGCTGTGATCGCCGATGAGGGCACCGAACTTGGCGACGCCTGTCCGAAGGTCCTGGCCTCCGACACGGACGGTGACCTCTTGCTCGCGCAGCTCGTTGAAATGATTCGCCACGACGACGCCTGCCTCGAGGTTCACGTCGGCCCCAATGAGAGAGTCGCCGACAAAGCTCAGGTGCGCAATTCTCGAGGAGGCCATGACGACCGTCGATTTCAGCTCGCAGGCCGGTCCAATGGTCACTCCGCGATCGAGCAGCACGCCGCCGCGAAGGTATGCGGTCGAGGCGATGAAACACGCCGCTGAGATTACAGCGGGCGGCTTGATCATCGCGCCCCGCTCGATCGTGGCCTCCCTATGGACCAGGATCCCCGCCGCCTTCTCAAAACCGGACGGGTCCAACGAGGCGGCGTATCGCTCGACGAAAGGTGAAAGATCTGTCGTAAGCTTCCACGGCTCGATCGCCGGATCGAGAAATGGGAACTTGAGCGGAAACGATGCGATGTAATCTTGGATTCTTAAGGTCATGCTGCGTGGTTGTGTTCTCGACCGCCGTAAGCTAGAGTCGCGGCGTGAACACGGTCAATCTGTTGCTCGCCTCCTCCTCGGATCCACTGATCCCACTCATCTTCCTCGGCGTCGCCCTGACCGTGGTCGCCGGCATCGCGCTCGCCAACCGAATCGTCACCCAGCGGCGGCGCAATGCCTACGAAGCCTTCTGCCTCGAGCGCGGCTACCGGTTCGAGCCGGAGCGCCCCGGCGAGGAGGCACGTCATGTGGCAACGTGTCGCGTGTTCTCGGAAGGACATCGCCGCACCTGGGCGTTCACGATCAGTGGCACGAGCGGCGGCACGCCATTCACAGCGTTCGAGTACCGATGGACCACGGGCTCCGGAAAAAGCTCGCAGACCCACCGCATCGGCGGCCTGCTCTGGACCGTGGAGCGCGCGCTGCCACAGTTCCTGCTCACACCCGAGGGCCTGTGGGCGAGACTGGCGGCGTACTTCGGAGGACAGGACATCGACTTCGCCGAATCGCCCGAGTTCTCGAGCGCTTATCGCCTACGCGGGAGTGACGAAGCTGCGGTGCGCGCCCTGTTCACGCCGGCGCGCCGCCAGGTGTTCGAGCTGTCCCGGGGCCAGCACGCCGCCGGCGCGGGCCAGGAGCTGATGTGGTGGCGCGACGGCGTGCTGCCACCCCCCGATCAGTTCGACGTCTTCCTCATGGAAGGCCAGCGCATTCAGCGCGCGTTCGCCCGCGACTAGTGCCGTTCCAACTTGATGAGACTTAAGAGACGCCGCGCCGCAGTAGCAGCGTCGTACGCAAGCGCCTCACTGGACTCGGTGAAGATAGTTGGAACGGCACTAGGTGTCGGCTGACCCCGGGCGCGAGCCGGGGTGAACGAGTCGAGAACCTGACAAGACTCGCACACAATCCTAAAACTGACCGCCGGGCCTCGTCGGATGTCGGAACGAGGTTTGCCCGGTCGGCACCTTCGGAAATCAGTGGAGACCACATAACCGGAGGTGCCCGATGGAACGTCGCATGTCGTCGCCGAGAAGTTGGGGGATCGCGGTCGCGGGGCTCACGTCCATGCTCGCGGCGTGTTCCGATAACACGACGACGAGCGTCGCCGCGAGAGAATACCTCGAAACTCGGCTCGTGGCCGACACGGCCGGGCTCGGGGCGGCGAGTGTCGATACCAGTCTCAAGAATCCGTGGGGCATGGCGTTCGGGCCGACGGGCGTGCTCTGGTTGAGCGACAACCATGCCGGCGCATCGACCCTGTACGACACGACCGGCGCGAAGCGCGCCCTGGTCGTCGCGATTCCCGCGAGCGGCAGCGCCACGGGTGGTGCACCGAGCGGGATCGTCTACAATCCCACGACCGATTTCGTCATTCCGGGGGGCACCAAGGCTCTGTTCATCTTCGCCGGCGAGGATGGCGTCATCTCCGCATGGAACGCGGGCAGCAACGCCACGCTGGTCGCCGACCGCTCGGCGAACGGCGCGGTGTACAAGGGCCTCGCCCTGGCCGCCAACGGCGGCGCGAATTTTCTGTTCGCGACCGACTTCAAGCAGAATGGCGTGGACGTGTTCGACGCCACGTTTCACTTCGTGAAGTCGTTCACCGATTCCACCGTGCCCGCGGGATACGGGCCCTTCGGCATTCAGGCCATCGGGGGCCAGTTGTTTGTCACGTTCGCGAAGCAGCTGGCGCCGGACAATCAGGACGACCAGGCGGGGCCCGGGAACGGCTACGTCGATGTCTTCAATCCGGACGGCACCGTCGCCAAGCGGTTCGCCACCCGCGGCAACTTGAATTCCCCGTGGGCCGTGGCGCTCGCGCCCGCCGGGTTCGGCGGGTTCAGTCGCGATCTGTTGCTCGGCAACTTCGGGGATGGCCGAATCGGCGCGTATGATCCGACCACCGGCGGCTTCATCGACTTCCTGCGCGATGGCACCGGCAACCCGATCGTGATCGACGGCCTCTGGGGACTCACGTTCGGCCCGAGCGCGGACTCGACGGCGCTGTTCTTCACGGCCGGACCGGACGGCGAGGCCCATGGCCTCCTGGGCACGCTCACGCCGAAGTAGCCGGGCCGCGACTAACGCTCGACCGGCGGGTTGAACCCGTAGGTCGTGTTCTTGAAGACCGAGTCGGCCACGACGAGCGCCTGGGTCGCGAGATCCGGCTTGCTCTTGCGCAGCACCTGCGCCAGCGCCTGATACACGATGCCGTAGGTCGCGAGGATCGATTCCGACGGCCGGTCCACCCAGCCGCGCGGCCGGTAGCGACCGGCCGAGTGGCGATGATACACGTCGAACGCGAGCGCCGAGCTGCGGGGAACGTTGATCGCCCCGAGCCCGGGCCCGAGTGCGACCAGGCTGTCCGACGCCACCAGCGGCTCGCGGTGCAGCTTGCGCGCGAACCCCTGACCCTCGAGGTAATCGCTCAAACCGAACAGGTCGGCATAGGGGCCCACCGTGCGCGAGAAATAAATCGGCCGCTTGCCCATCTGATCCTTGATGGCTTCGAGCACGATTACGTCGGCCCGCTCGAGATATTGACGTCCGAGCATTTGGGGATCGAGCGACACGCTGACCCCGCCCAGGTTCACCAGGCGCTTCTGGTCGAGCCAGTACACCGGCTCCAGATGCGCGAGCTGCTCGTCCGTGTAGTCGAGCAGCCGGCCCGCCGGCTTGGGCCAGGCCCGCCCGCGATAGATCGCCGGCGCCCCGGTCGAATCGAACGTGGCGAGCGGGCGGCGCTGCAGCTGGCGCAGGTACCAGTCGGTGTTGGCGAGCGACAGGTTCACGACCGTCACGTCCTGGCGGATGTGCTCCACCTCCTGCGCGTACCACAGGGGGAACGTGTCGTTGTCCCCCGCGGTCACGAGCACGCCGTACGGCTCCACCGACTGCAGCATGTCGTAGGCGAAGTCGCGCGCCAGCATCTCGCCCTTGCGCGACGCCGTGAGGTGGTTGCCCACGAGCGGCACCAGCGCGAGCACCAGCACCGGCGTCGCGAGCAGCCAGCGGCGGGCAGGATCGGGCTCCCGGGCCTCGAGCGACTCCGTCACCCACTCCATCAGGGTCGCGAGCCCCATGCCGACCCACACGCCCCACAGCGCGAACGAGGCGATGAAGAAATAGTCACGCTCGCGCACCTCGTGCAGCGCCTGGGGGAGATCGGGGCGCTGCGAGTAGCCGTACTTGAAGTTGAGGTAGAAGATCAGCAGCAGCGTGAGCGTCGCCATCAGCGCCGTCATGGCGACCGCCGTGCGGCGGTCGGCTTTCCAGTGCCGGTACGCGCCGAGCGAGCCCACGAACGCGAATATCACGGCAAGAGCCCCCCGCACCCCCGTAGCCCAGTCGCGCCCCCACTGCCACGTGAAGTACTGGATCCACATGCCGATCTGCGCCTGGGGCGTCGCCTGCCGCTGCCACACGGGCGGCTTGCCGTACTGCTGGCGCGTGAGCACGTCCCACAGAGCCGCCGACGTGGTGGGCTCGCCCTCGTTGATCGCGGGGAAATGCGCCGCCCGGATCGGCAGGAACAGGTACACCGACACGCCCACCACCGCCACCAGCAGCACCGCGACCGCAAAGTCGCCGTTGCGGGCGTACGCGAGCGCGTACACCAGTGCTACCACGAACAGCACGGCGGCGAGCTTCAACGGCGTGGAGCTCTCGAGCCCGCTCGCCACGATCAGCGCGTACGCGCTGCAGAAAACCAGCCACTGCGACCACTCGATGCGCCGAGCGGCGAGCCCCCCAAGTCCCATCGCACGCTCCCGCTTGAGCGGCGGATACAAGAGCACCATGACGACCGGACCCACCAGCACGCCCATCATGTGGTTCGTGGAGGTGAGCGCCAGCAAGTACACGATCATCAGGAGATGGTGATCGTGCCCCTCGCCGGGCGGCTGATCGTCCCAGCGCACGATCAGCCACAGCACCAGCGCGATGGACAGGAGCGACAGCGTGTACACCTTCTCGTTTACCACCGACTGGTTCCACACGGTGAACGCGGTCGCCGCGCTGAGCGCGCCCGCCACGGCGGCGAGGCGGCGCGGCAGCCGGGCCGGCACCCAGCTCCGCATCCAGCGTTCGCCCACGAGGAACCAGCACCCCGCCGCGATCGCGCTCGTGACCGCGGCGAGCAGATTGATCCGCTCGGCATACGCGGCCGCGAGCGGCAACAGGCCCCAGGTGTGGGCGATCAGCGTGAACAACGGATTGCCCGGCGGGTGCGGGATGCCGAGCACGTAGGCGGCGGCGATGTATTCGGACGTGTCCCAGAACTGGGTGGTCGGCGCGAGCGTCGCGACGTAGAGGATCAGGGCGCCGAGCGCCACGAACCCGGCCCAAAGGTAGGGCGGTGCTTCTGGTAACGCGTCGGCGGAGGACGGTTGGGACCGCCGCTGCGGCTCGGTCATGGTCGCCATAGGTCAGTGCCTGAACTGTCGGATGCCCGTGAACACCATTGTCACCCCCGCCTGATCGGCCGCCGCCACCACCTCGGCGTCCTTTACCGAGCCGCCCGGCTGGATGATGGCAGCTACCCCCGCCCGGGCCGCTTCTTCTACACCGTCCGCGAACGGAAAGAACGCGTCGGAAGCTAACACCGCCCCGGCCGGATCGTGCCCCTGCTGGCGGGCCTTGTGAATCGCCAGGAAAGAGGCGTCCACGCGCGACATCTGGCCCGCCCCGATCCCTATCGCCGCCTGGTCGCGGGCCAGCAGGATCGCGTTGGACTTGACCACCCCCACGGCCGCCCAGGCGAAGCGCAGGTCCCGCCACTCGGCGTCGGTGGGAGCACGCCGGGTGACCACCTTCCAGCCCGCTTCGTCGGCCGCCTGGGCCGGGCGCGAGCGCTCCTGTACGAGGAACCCTCCGCGTATGCGCTTGTAGTCCCAGCCCCCGCCCCCCGTGTCGCCTCCCGGCAGGCGCACGACCCGCAGGTTCTTTTTCTCGCGCAGCACGCTCAGCGCGTCATCCGCGAACGCGGGGGCCACCACCACCTCCACGAACAGGTCGCGCATCGCCTCCGCCGCGCCGCGATCGAGGGCGACGTTGAACGCGATTACGGACCCGAATGCCGACGTGTGGTCGGTGGCGAGGGCGCGCTCGTACGCTTCGCGGGGCGAGCGCCCCAGCGCGATGCCGCAGGGCGTGGTGTGCTTGATGATGGCGCACGCCACGGCGTCTGATCCGGCCCAGGGCACGACCGCCGCGACGGCGGCATCGAGGTCGAGCAGATTATTGAACGACAGCTCTTTGCCATGGAGCTGCTGCAGGTCGCGGACGCCGGGCTCGGACGTGGCATACAGCGCCGCCGCCTGATGCGGGTTCTCGCCGTAGCGCAGCTCCTGGAGGCGATCGAGCGCCAGGGTGATGCGCTCGGGCCATCCGGCAGCGTCCTTGGTCAGGTACCCGTGGATCGCGGCGTCGTAGGCGGCGGTGTGCGCGAAAACCTTGGCGGCCAAGTCTCTGCGCAACCCCGGGGACCCCGGGCTTGCGCCCGGGGTTAGTTCACCTGCTTTCAGACCCGCGATCACAACCGAATAATCGTCCGGATCGACGACGACGATCACGTCCTGATGGTTTTTTGCGGCCGAGCGCAGCATCGAGGGGCCGCCGATGTCGATCTGCTCGATCGCCTGCTCGAAGGTGACGCCGGGCTTCGCAACCGTCTCGCGAAACGGATAGAGGTTGACGGCCACCAAGTCGATCGGGGTGATGCCGTGCTCCGCCAGGGCCGCGCGGTCGCCGGGGTGCGCGCGCCGGGCGAGCAGGCCGCCGTGCACCTTGGGATGGAGCGTCTTGACGCGGCCGTCCATCATCTCGGGGAAGCCCGTCACCCGCTCGATGGGGATCACGGCGAGGCCGGCCTGACGCAGCGTCTCGGCCGTGCCGCCGGTCGAGACCAGCTCCCAGCCGAGCGCGGCCAGGTCGCGGGCGAACTCGACGACGCCGCGCTTGTCCGAAACCGACAGCAGCGCTCTCACCAGCTCTCGGCGATGGCCCGGACCAGGGCCGCGAGGCTCGCGACGTCCTTCAGGTCTATCACCTCCGCGGGGGAGTGGGAGTAGCGCAGCGGCCAGCCGAGCGCCACGTCCACCACGCCGTAGGGCGTGAACATGGAGCCGTCGTTGCCGCCGTTGGTGGTGCCGACCTGCAACGCCACGCCGTGCGCCCGCGCCAGGCGGAGCAGGGAGTCGACGTATGCCGGGGGCGTCACCGACGAGTTGTCCAGCGCCCGCGCCACAGCGCCGGCGCCGATCGGTGCCACCGCGAAGTTGGGGAGCTCGAGCGGGGAGTCGGCGGAGACGAACGTGTCGATCGCGTGGACGCGGCGCGGAGCCGTGCCGAGCGCCGCGGCTGCCACGCCTGCACCCTCGAGCCCGATTTCCTCGCGCACGCTCCAGATGAAAACCACTTCATGCTTTAGGGTTGCGCGGTCGAGGTGCCGTAGCGCCAGGAGCAACGCCGTGTCGCCGACCCGGTCGTCGAACGAGCGGCCGGTGGCGCGCGTGCCCGCGAGGCGCACGTATTGTTTCGGCATCGTTACCGTGGCCCCGAGGCTTACGCCCCGGGCTATGGTCCCCGCTCGGGTGGTCGTTCCCACGTCGACGCGCAGTGGAGGCGGCGTGTGACGCGTGAACCCCGAGTCGCGCGGGATGAACACGCCGGCCACGTCGCCCTTGCCGGTGTGCACGAGCGCCGGCTGGCCCTCGAACAGCGACGCGATGAAGCCGCCGCGGGGCTCGAGCTCGAGCGAGCCGTCGTCGCGGACGGCGGTGACCCGAAATCCGATCTCGTCCATGTGCGCCACGAACACGACCTGGGGATTCCCCTGACCGAGGCGCACCCACAGGTTGCCCGCGGTGTCGGTCTCGCTCTTCGCCCACGTGGGCAGGAGCCGCTTCACCGCCTCGCGCACCGGCCCTTCCGCGCTGGAGACGCCGTAGGATTCCACGAGGGGGGCGAGGATGGCCTGAGCTTCCGAGACTCGCGCGGAGTCCTGGGCGGACAGACGGACCGAGGGACTGGCGGACAGCAACACCGCCGCCACGAGCCCTACCGCCCGTCCGCCCGTCCGCCTGTCCGCCCTCATCTCCCCTCCATCCACTGCACCATCTCGCGCTGCAACTTGTCGACGTCGGCCAGCGCCACCGTCTCGACCGCCGTATCGGTGTAGCGTGTAGGCAGACTCGCGGTCTTGATGTCGTCGAACGGCCCGAGTAGCGCTTTGACGCTCGCGAGTCCGGCGTCGCTCGTGTACAGGCTCTGCACTGTGAACGCGACGACGATGGTGCCCCGCACCTTGGGCTTCGCCTGCACGGCGGCGGCGAGCGCCGCGCACGCGGCGCGCCGGCCGGCAACGGGCGCGGCCAGCAGCCGGTCGCCGTAGGGGAGCGGCTGCTTGGCGAGCGACAGCGGCGCGAGTACGTCGATGCCGAGTGCCCGCGCGTCGGTGGCGGTAGCGGCGCCCACGTCCACGTAGGCGTTGTCGACGGTGAACACGGGATCGGGCGCGCCGGTGGCGACTCGCCCGCGCGTCAGGTGCGTCGACTTCACGGCGACCACGCCGGGGATCGGGCCTTTGGAGCCGAATACGGTCACGCGGTGACCCTCGAGCTGCTGGTCGAACAGCGGATACGTGGTCCGGGCCCCCACGCGGCGCAGCAGCAGGTATCCCTCGCCGGTGATGTTCCCGACCACGTAGCCTACTTCGTCCAGCGGGCATTGCAGCAGGCGCTTGGGAGCGCCCTGGCCGAGCGTGAGGGTGACGTTGCCGGTGCGATCGCGTGTGCTGCCGGGGAGCAAGGCGAGGAGCGAGTCGGTCATCGCCTGCTCGAGCCCCGTGACGGCGGTCATGCCCGCGAAGCGCAGGGCGATTGCTTCGAGTGACTGGGCGCGTAAGCGGTTCGACGGATACACGGTTAGGAGAAGCACCGCCAACGCCGCTCCGCTAACCGTCCTGTGAGAACGTGATCTCAATCTCGTCTCCGGTGACGAAGGTCGAGCCTTGCGTGGAGAGTCGCACCCGCCGCTCCGGCACTCCCAGCCGCGCCAGCGCCAGCACCACGGCGGGTAGCAGGCGATGCTCCACTTCGAGCACGCGGGCGGCGAGCGAGTCGGGCGTGTCGTCGCCGCGCACCGGCACCGGCCATTGCGCGAGAATCGGGCCCCGGTCGTATTCCTCGTCCACGTAATGCACCGTCGCGCCCGACAGCGCCGCGCCGCTCGCGAGCACGGCCTCGTGCACGCGGCGGCCGTACATGCCGTCGCCGCCGAACGCCGGGAGCAACGCCGGATGGATATTAATCAGCCGCCAGCGAAACCGCGCGACCGCGGCGGGCGGGACGCGCTTCAGGTAGCCCGCGAGCACGACCAAGCGCGCGTCGCCCGCCGCCCGCACCAGCTCGGCCGGGTCCGCCGGATCGGCCAGCAGCTGTACGGGCACACCTGCGCGGCGCGCCCGCTCGAGCGCCGGCGCGTCGCCGCGGTTCGACACGACGTGCGCGATGCGCGCCACCGGGGAGTCCTGCAGGGCGTCGAGCAGCGCCTGGAGGTTGGTGCCGCTGCCCGACACCAGCACCGCCACCGGAACAGGCGTCACCGCGTGCAGGGGGCGAGCGCGGCGGGCTTGGGGCCCGCGGTCACGGTCAGCGTGAACGCGCCGGTCGCGTGCCGCTCGCTGCTCGTCGCCACGATGAGGTAGTCCCCGCTGGCCGGGAGCCGCAGCGTGAGGCGCGCGTTGCAGCGGCCGCCCGAGTCGTCGTCCTGCGGCGGCTTCGGACTCTCATTCGGGCCGAGCAGGAAGAGGTAGGCGTCGAACGCGGTGGAGGCGAGGTCGATCGTCACCGTCTCGCCGGCGCGGCCGCGTAGCCGCCATTGCTGCGCGTAGGTGCTTTCGGCCGGGAGCACGAGATCGTGTCGCGTGAGGGAGTCGCGCACCGTGTCGCCCACGGCGATAGTGCCGCGCGTTGGTCCCTGCGCCACGAGCGCGAGCAGCACCACGAGTTCTCTCCAGGGCTCCATGGCGCCGCAATTTGCGGGCGCTAGGCGCCGCGCACAATCGCCGCCGCCGCGGCCGCGAGGTCGGCCACCACCGGAATGCCCATGGCCCTCGCTCCAGCGGCGTTCTCTCCGCCCCGCCCGGTCGACACGAGCAGGCCATGCCCGTCGGCACCGAGCGCGCGCGCCGGCTCGATGTCGCTCACCCGGTCGCCCACCCAGTAGCTCTGCACGAGGTCCAGGTCGAGCGCGGCGGCGGCATCGCGGAACAACCGCAGGCCGGGTTTTCGGCAGTCGCACGGTCCCGTGACGTCGGGGTCGTGCGGGCAGAAATACGCGCCGTCGAGGCGAGCCCCGTGCTGCGCCAGGAGCTCCCCCAGGCGGCGCTGCACCGCTGTGTATGCGGCCGCGTCGTACAAGCCACGAGCGATGCCCGATTGATTCGAGACGGTCACCACGAGCCATCCAGCGTCATTCAGGCGGCGGATCGCCTCCCCCGCGCCGGGAAGGAGGCGCACCTTGCCCGGCTCGTGCAGGAACCCCGGGTCTTCGACGATGGTGCCGTCGCGGTCTAGAAAGACCGCGCGGTGGGCGCGGGAGGGCGCGGGAGGCGTATCAAGCATCCAGGGCCGCGCGTACCGCGCGGGCGACCGCCTCGACCTGATCGGGGAAGATCGTGCGGGGATCGAGCAGCATGCGGTCGTCGCCGATGCGCGCGATGATGGGCGGATCGCTCGCGCGCAGCCGCGCCGACAGGGTGTCGGGGGTCAGGTATCGGGCGTCGGGGGTCACGCGAACGAGCCAGGTCTTCAGCTTCGCCCCCGGAAACGATCCGCCGCCCACCTCCGATTCACCCTCCACGACCTCCGCGCTCTTACCCACGCTTTTGTGCAACGCCTCTGCGCGTTGACGTATTTGTGCAACGTCTTCGGTGAGCATTCGCAATACCGGTATCTCGCCCCGAGCCCGGTCCGGATCCCTATACAGCGTAAGCGTAGCCTCCAAGGCAGCCAAGGTGAGCTTATCCGCCCTTACCGCCCGCGCGAGGGGATCATTGCGACAGGCCTCGATCGCCGCTCGCGTGCCGAGCAGGATGCCGGCCTGCGGACCGCCGAGCAGCTTGTCGCCCGAGAAGGCGACCGCGTCCATGCCGCTCGCGATCGCCTGCGGCACGGTGGGCTCGCCGGCGAGCCCCCACGGTGCCAAGTCCAAGAGGAGCCCGCTGCCGAGATCGTACAGGCTGGCGACGCCGTGGGCGCGGCCCAGAGCCGCGATCTCCTGTGCGGCGACCTGGGCGGTGAAGCCGGTGAGCTGGAAATTGGACTGGTGCACCTTGAGCAGCAGCTTGCTCGCCGGTGTGAGCGCGTTTTCGTAATCCTTGAGATGGGTGCGATTGGTGGTTCCCACCTCGACGAGCGCAGCGCCCGATCGGGCCATGATGTCCGGAATGCGAAACGCGCCCCCAATTTCCACCAGCTCTCCCCGCGACACGATCGCCTCGCCCCCGCGGGCCAATGCCGAGAGCGCGACCAGCACCGCGCCGGCCGCGTTGTTCAGCACGATCGCATCCTCGGTGCCCGTCAGCTCCACGAGGAGGTCCCTGCAGAGCCCGTGGCGTGAGCCACGGGCACCGCGGAGCAGGTCGTATTCCAAATTGGAGTAGGTCGCGCCGACGCGGGCCAGCGCGGCAAGCGCCGGTTGCGCGAGCGGAGCGCGTCCCAGATTGGTGTGCAACACGACGCCGGTGGCGTTGATAACCGGTCCGAGGGAAGGAGCGGCGAGCCGCCGGACGCGGGAGCGAATCGCCGCGCTCCAGCCCTCGGGCGGCGCACTGCCGCCGTTGGCGCGGGCCGCCTCGATGGTCTCGCGCACGGCGCGCACCACGAGGCTGCGCGGCCCGGCGGCCGCGATCGCCGCGACCTCGGGCTCGGCGAGCAGGGCGTCCACGGCGGGCAGGCGGCGGCGTGGATCGGTCATGGTGGCTTGGGGCGGGCCTTGGTCGTGTCGGTGGGAGGGGGGGCAGGCTTGGGCACCGGCACGACCAGCACGCCTTGCCCGTCGGCGGACACGCCGCTCAAGTTGGTGGCGCCGCGCACGCGCACGAGATACTTGCCGCCGGGCGCGAGCGGCTGGGTCGTCTGGACGACGAGGTGGTCGTAGGGGACAGGGCGCTCGCTCAGGAGCTTACGCACGCGGGCCGTGTCGACTTTCGGGGCAGAAGTGTCTGGACGCGACGGCGCGGCCGGGGCCCGGCCGACGGCGGGCGCCCGCTGGGCTGCCGGAGGCCGGGCTCCGGGCCGCGCCGTCGTGTCTCGGTGCGTCGTATCGCGCAGCCGCTTGAGCGAGTCCTGCACCGCGCGCGCCCGCGCCTGGATCGAGTCGAACACCGCAGGCGTGTACAGCGCCCGCACCGCGACCGGTGTCGAATCGGGCAGGGCGAGCACGCGCACCCTGGCCGTGTCCAGCGCACGGCGCGGGTCGAGCGGCGCCGAGAACGCCACGCGAAAGTCCACCGAATCGATCGGCTCGACCGTGCGCACCCGTGGCCCCACGGTGTCGTGCACGAACGCCCACAGCAGCGCGCTCGCGCTCGAGTCGACGGTCACGGTGACGGTGTCGAACGCCTCGCGGCGGTCCGGGCGCCGGTTGTTGTTCTCGTCCTGGATGGCCCACACGCGGTAGCGCCCCGGCGGCACGGCGGAAAGCCCGAAGTTGCCACCTGAGTCGGCGAGCGTGACGTAGGCGACGGTATCGGGGAGCGGGGCGGCGCGAATCACCGCCTGCGGCAGGGTGCGCTGCTCCGCCCACAGCAGCACCGTGCCGCTGAGCGTCGCGGCCGGAATAGCCGGGCCCGTCGTGAACACGATCGTGGTGCCGGCCTTGGTCGCGTTGCGGCGCAGGTCGGCGATCCCGGGGAGCACCTGCAGGTGGTACACCCGACCCCGCTTCCATCCCTCGCGCGGCGACACGTGGATCGAGCTGCGGTGCCAGGAGACCTTGACGTCGCTGCCGACGGGGGAGAGGACGATCTTCTGGGCGAGCCCGCTGATCGCGCCGGCCGGGCCCCCGCGCGACGGCATCTCGTCGATCACCTCGTCGAACTGCACGACCGCGTCGCCGTGCAGGTCGGGGACCACCTTCCCCGACTCCGGGACCGTGCGCAGGATGGCCGGGGGTATGGTCCGGGGCGGACCGCCGGGCGGGTCGCCCTGGCTCGCGCACGCGCCGCCGGCCAGCAGGGCGGTCAGGAGCAGCCGAGCGATCTGAGCTTGTCGGCCAGCGCCTGCCGCTGGTCTCGCCATGCCCGCTCCTTCTCGCGTTCCTTGGCGACCACTTCGGCGGGCGCCCGCGCGACGAAATTCTTATTGCCGAGCTTGGCGTCGAGCGCCGCCAGCTGCTGCTCGAGCCGGGTGAGCTCGCCCGAGAGGCGGCGGCACTCCTGCCGCACGTCGATCGCGTCCGCTAGAGCGACGAACACTTCGCTGCCGTCGGCGAGCACGGCGTGGGCGCCTTCACCACCCAGACCGTCATCGAGTCGCAGCTCCGACAGCTGCGCCAGCCGGACGATGGTGTCGCGTTCTCCGAGGAAGGCCACGCGGATCGAGTCGGTTCTCGGCTTGATGGCCGCCGCGAGCCGCGTCTTGGGCGCGACGCGGTACTCCGCGCGAATCGCACGGATCTTGGAGACCGCCTCCTGAACGCGCGCGAAGGCGAAGTCCTCGAGCCGCGAGAGCGCGGCCGGAACCGTGGGCCACGGCGCGATGGCCAGAAGGTCGTCCGACTGCCTGCCGGGGAGCTTCTGCCACAACTCCTCGGTAATGAACGGCACGACCGGGTGCAGCAGCCGCAATACCGTGTCGAAGCAGAACGCCAGCACGGCGTGCGCGGCGACCGGAGTGGCCCCTCCCGCGGCCGCCGCCAGACGCGGCTTGACCGCCTCCACGTACCAGTCCGCGAGATCGTTCCACGCGAACTCGAAGCACGTTTTGGCGGCCTCGTCGAGCCGGAAGGCCTCGAGATGTTCCGTGGCCGCCACGATCGTCTTGTGCGCCTGGCCGAGAATCCAGCGGTCCGCGAGCGTGAGCGTCCCGGACGCGAGATCGTCGATGGTCCATACCCGCTCGGGCAGCTGCGCCAGGATGAACCGCCCGATATTCCACAGCTTGTTCGCGAAGTTTCGCCCGGGGGCGAACGTCGCCTCGAGGTCGTTCGGGTCGAGGATCACGTCGGCGCCGAGCGAGCTGCCCGCGATCAGAGTCCAGCGCAGCGCGTCCGCGCCGTACAGCCGCACCACGTCGAGCGGGTCGATGCCGTTGCCGAGCGACTTGGACATCTTGCGGTGCTGCGTGTCGCGCACGGTGCCGTGCAGATACACGGTCGTGAACGGCAGCCGCTGCTCCATGAAGTGGTAGCCCGACATCAGCATCCGGGCCACCCAGAAGAAGAGAATTTCCGGCGCCGTGACGAGCGTATGTCCGGGATAGAACCGCGCCAGGTCGGGCGTGCGGTCGGGCCAGCCCAGCGTCGCGAACGGCCAGAGCCACGAGGAAAACCACGTGTCCAGCACGTCGGGGTCCTGCTCGACGGGACCGCCGCACTTGGGGCAGCGCGCTGGGTCCTTCCGGTCGGCCCACTGGTGGTCGCACTGCGTGCACCGGAACACCGGAATGCGGTGCCCCCACCACAGCTGGCGCGAGATGTTCCAGTCGCGGATGTTCTCCATCCAGTGCTCGAACGTCGCGTGCCAGCGCTCCGGCACGATCCGGAACCGCGCCTCCCGATAGGCCGCGAGCACCGGCTCGGCGAGCGGCTGCATCTTCACGAACCATTGATCGCTCAAGCGCGGCTCGACGATGGTGTCGCAGCGGTAGCAGCGCCGCAGCGCGTGGCGGTGCGGCTCGATCTTCTCGAGCAGGCCCCGCTCCTTGAGCATCTCCACGATCCGCTCGCGTGCCTCGAATCGGTCCAAGTCGGCGAGCGCCTTGGGCACGCGCGTAGCGTGCTCCATGCGTCCGTCCTCGGTCATCACCAGCGGCATCTCGAGCTTGTGCCGCAGGCCGATCTCGAAGTCGGTGGCGTCGTGCGCGGGGGTGACCTTCACGAACCCCGTGCCGAAGGTGGGGTCGACCGCCTCGTCCGCTACGATCGGAATCGGGATGTCGGCGATCGGGAGTCGGGCCACTTTCCCCACGAACCCGGCGTGGCGGGCATCCTTCGGATTGACCGCTACGGCCGTGTCGCCCAGCAGCGTCTCGGGCCGCGTGGTCGCGACCGTGAGGAAGGGCGCGGGCCCGCGCTCCACTGGGTAGCGGATGTAGTAGAGCTTGCCCTCCGTGTCCCTCGATTCGGCTTCTTCGTCGGACAAGGCCGTGAGGCAGTGCGGGCACCAATGGATCACGCGGTGGCCGCGGTAGATGAGCCCTTCTTCCCACAAACGCACGAACACCTCGCGCACCGCGCGTGAGTACGCCTCGTCCAGCGTGAAGCGCGTGCGACTCCAGTCGCACGAGCAGCCGATCACCTTGAGCTGCTCGAGGATGGTGTCGCCCGTCTCACGGATGAACGCCCACACCCGCTCGACGAAGCGCTCGCGCCCCAAGTCGAATCGGGTCTTGCCCTCCTGTGCGACCAGCCGCTCGACCACGTTCTGGGTGGCGATCCCCGCGTGGTCGGTGCCCGGGAGCCACAGAGCCTCGCGCCCGCGCATGCGCTCGAAGCGGATCACGACGTCCTGGATCACGTTGTTGAGGCCCTGGCCGGTGTGCAGGATCGCCGTGATGTTGGGGGGAGGCATGACGATTACATACGGCTCACGCGGTGACTCGACGCGCGCGGTGAACACGCCGCGGTCGAGCCAACGCTGGTACAGCGGGCGCTCGACGGCGTGCGGATCGTACTGGGGGGGCAGCTCGAAGCGAGGCGGCGGCATTCCTTTATAATAGACAGATAATAGACAGGTTGGTGGAGGTTGTGGAGGTTGTGGAGGTTGTGGAGGTTGGTGGAGGTTGGTGGTAGAATTCGCTCCCATGGCCGATGAAACTCACGACCTGCCCACGAGCCGCCTCGCCCGCTGGATCGCGATCGGGGCGGTGATCGTCTTTGCCGTCGCGCTCTACTTCCGCGACGGGCGCCGGCTACCACCGCTCACCAGTCCCGCCGGTCCCGCCGCCGCTCAACCGGCGCCCTGACCCCCTCCATGGTCGCCGCCGAGATCCGGGTCACGCTCCCCGACGGGAGCGAGAAGCGCCTGCCGCCGGGCTCCACCGGTGCCGATCTCGCCAAGGCGATCGGGCCGGGGCTCGCCAAGGCGGCGCTCGCCGTGCGCGTGAACGGGAATGTGTGGGACCTGACGCGCCCGCTCCCCGACGGCGCCAGCGTCTCGATCCTCACCGACAAGGACCCCCAGGCGCTCGACGTGCTGCGGCACTCCTCGGCCCATGTGCTGGCCACCGCGGTGCGGCAGCTGTTTCCGCACGCCAAGATCGGCTTCGGGCCGCCGATCGAGGACGGCTTTTACTACGACTTCGAAGTCCCGCAGCCCTTCGCGCCGGAGGATCTGGAGGCGATTGAAAAAAAGATGGCGGAGGTTGTGAAGGCGGATTACCCCTTCGTACGTGAAGAGGTTTCGCGCGCGGAAGCCAAGGCCCGCTTCAAGGACGACCCGCTCAAGCTCGAGCGCATCGACGACCTGGCCACGGACGAAGTCATCTCCGTTTATACGGACGGTCCGTTCGTGGACCTGTGCCGCGGACCCCACGTGCCGAGCACCGGGCGGATCAAGCACTTCAAGCTGCTGCACGCGGCCGGCGCCTACTGGCGCGGCGACGAGCGCCGCCAGATGCTGCAGCGCATCTACGGCACGGCGTGGTTTACCAAGGACGAGGTCGAGGGCTACCTGCGGCGCCTCGAGGAGGCCAAGAAGCGTGATCATCGCGTACTGGGAAAGCAGCTCGATCTGTTCTCGATTCAGGAAGACGTGGGCCCGGGGCTGATCCTGTGGCATCCCAAGGGCGCGATGCTCAACTTCCAGCTGCGGCGCTTCATCGAGGACGTGATTCTGGAGCGCGGCTATCAGCTGGTATACACGCCCAACGTGACGCGCGAGGAGCTGTTCCTGCGCTCCGGGCACCTGCCGCTGTACGCGGAGAACCAATTCCCGGCGATGGCGGCGGGCGAGGGTGAGGCCGAGGGGGTGCGCTATCGGGTGAAGCCGATGAACTGCCCGATGCACATCCTCATCTACGCGTCACAGCAGCGCAGCTATCGCGACCTCCCGATCCGACTCGCCGAGATCGCGAATGTGTATCGCAACGAGCGCTCGGGGACGCTGCACGGCATGCTGCGGGTGCGCGGGCTCTCGATGGACGACGCCCATCTGTTCCTGCGCGAGGACCAGATCGAGCAGGAGATCTTCCAGCTGCTCGACATCGTGGAGCTGGTGCTGGGCAAGACGTTCGGTCTCTCCTACCGGCTCGATCTCGCCACCCGGCCCGCCAAGAAGCTCGGCACGGACGCGACCTGGGACCAGGCGGAGCGCGCGCTCGAGCAGGCGCTGAAACATCGCGGCGCCACGTACCGCCTCGATCAGGGCGGGGGCGCGTTTTACGGACCGAAGATCGACATCAAGTTCCACGACGCCATCGGTCGCGAGTGGCAGGGCGCCACGATCCAGCTGGACTTCGAGCAGCCCGAGCGTTTCAAGCTCGAGTACACCGGCGAGGATAACCGACCGCACCGGCCGGTGATGATCCATCGGGCGATCTATGGGACGCTGGAGCGCTTTGTGGGATTCCTGATCGAGCATTTCGCGGGAGCGTTTCCCCTGTGGCTCGCGCCCGAGCAGGTCCGCGTGCTCCCCATCTCGGCCGCCCAAGCGCCCGCGGCCCGCACTTTGCACGATCGGCTGCGGGCGGCGGCGATCCGGTCGTCGGTGGACGAGCGCAGCGACACCCTGAATTATCGCATACGCGACGCGGAGCTCCACAAGGTGCCCTACATGGCCGTGGTGGGGCAGCGCGAAGCCGAATCCGGGAGCGCGGCGGTGCGCGCGCGGGGGGAAGGGAAGAAGCAGGTGGTGCTGCCAATCGACGAATTCGTGGCGAAACTCACGGAAGAGATTCGCACCCGCTCATTGGCCCCGTTAGTTTGAGAGTGATCCCCGGGCTTGAACCCCGGGCTTGATCCCCGGGCTTGCGCCCGGGGTCAGTAGACCCCGACACGGACTAACCCCGGACGCAAGTCCGGGGTGGAACCGAAAGCCGGATGCGGCATGTCCATGAGCGACGAAACCATCCCCGTCATCCTGTCCGCCTGCCGCACACCCGTCGGCAAGTATCTGGGCGGCCTGTCCGCGCTCCCCGCCCCGCGCCTCGGCGCGCTCGTGATCCGCGAGGCAGTGCGCCGGGCGGGCGTCGAGCCCGCCGCCGTGGAAGAAGTGATCATGGGCAACGTGCTGCAGGGCGGCGTGGGCCAGGCGCCGGCGCGCCAGGCCGCGATCCACGCCGGTCTCCCCGGGACCGTCCCCGCGATGACTATCAACAAGGTCTGTGGCTCGGGGCTCAAGGCGGTGATGCTCGCGGCGCAGGCGATCAAAGCAGCCGACGCGCAGTGCGTGGTGTCGGGCGGCATGGAGTCGATGTCCAACGCGCCGCACTACGTGTACGGCATGCGCGGCGGCATCAAGCTGGGCAACCGCGAGCTCGTGGACGGCATGATCCGCGACGGTCTGTGGGATTCGTTCTCGGACGTCCACATGGGCAGCCTGGCCGAGTACACCGCCAAGAAGGCGGGCGTATCGCGCCTGGACCAGGACCGCTTCGCGCTCGCCAGCCACCAGAAGGCCGCGGCCGCCATGGCTGCGTGCCGTTTCAAGGCGGAGATCGTGCCGGTCGAGGTGCCGGGGAAGGGCACCCCGACGGTGATCGAGAAGGACGAGGGACCCCGCAAGGACACATCGCTCGAGGCACTCGCCGCGCTGAAACCGTCATTCGAGCCTGGCGGCACCGTCACGGCGGGCAACGCGCCGGGCCTGAACGACGGCGCCAGCGCGCTCGTCGTCGCATCGCTCGCGTTCGCCCGGGCTCACGGGCTCACACCGCTGGCGCGCATCACCGCCTACGCCACCGGCGGCGGCGAGCCCAAGGAGCTGTTCTTTGCGCCCATCGTCGCCGTGAAAAATCTCATGGCGAAAGCCCAGACGACCATCGACGACTACGCGCTGATCGAGGCGAACGAGGCGTTCGCCGTGCAGGCCCTGGCCGACGGGCGCGCCCTCGGCTGGGACTGGGAGCGCGTCAACGTGAACGGCGGCGCCATCGCGCTCGGGCATCCCATCGGCGCATCGGGCGCGCGCGTGCTCACGACGCTGCTGTATGCCCTGAAAGACCGCAAGCAGACGACCGGGCTCGCCACCCTGTGTCTCGGGGGCGGCAATGCCGTGGCCCTCAGCGTGGAGATGCTCTAATGCAGGCGCAAACCGCCCTGGTGTCCGCTTCCTCCGTCACCGGTCGACGCGCCCTCGCCGTGGCGCTGGGCGCCGCGCTGGTCGCGATCGCGGCCCAGATCGCGATCCCGCTCCCCGGGACGCCGGTCCCGATGACGCTGCAGCCGCTGGCCGTGCTGCTCGTGGGCGGGTGGCTCGGCGCCCGGCTCGGCGCCGGCTCCCTGATCTTCTATCTCGCGCTCGGCGCCGCGGGCCTCCCCGTGTTCACGCCGTACGGACTCCCCGGCGTCGCCCGGCTGCTCGGGCCCACCGGCGGGTATTTGCTCGCCTACCCGGTCGCCGCGTTCGCCGTCGGTCGCGTGGTGGGTGCTACTGACCCCGGGCGCAAGCCCGGGGTGGCCCGGCTGTCCATCGCCGTCTTCACCGGCCTGGTCCTGATTCACCTCGGCGGCCTGGCTCAGCTGCTGATTCTCACCGGCAGCGCGACGGGGGCGCTGCGACTCGGTACGCTCCCGTTCCTGGCCGGCGACCTCATGAAAGTGGCGATCGCCGTCCTGGCCCTGAAGCCAACCGTGAGTCCGCTGCGCGCGCGCCTATGACGGCGCGCGTTTCGTTTGCGCACCGGGCGCGGGCCCCGGCGGTAGCCGTCGTGTGGATTGCCGCGTTCGCCCTCGTGGGCGCGGCGGCGGGCTACGGTTTGACGCTCGTGCCGCTGCCCCTGGAGAACGATCCGCGTTGGGCGCTCGCCTGGAGCTCGTTGCCCTGGGCGGCCGGCTTCGCCCTCGCGACGTGGCTCGTGGGCCGCGTGCTCGAGCGGAGATCGTGGGAGGAACTGGGCTGGAGCCCACGCGCCAGCCTGCGCCTTGCTCTGCTGGGTGGCATCGCCCTCGGTGCGGCAATGGCGGCATGCGCGGTGGGCCTGGCGGTGATTGCCGGTCGCGCTGCGATCACCCTTACCGCTGACGGCGGCGGGTGGAGGGCCGCAGCTCTGCCGCTGGGCGTCGGATTCCTGGTCGCGGCGTTGGCCGAGGAGCTGGCCTTCCGGGGCTACCCGCTCCGTCGCCTCGCCGCCGCGACGGGCCCCCTGCCCGCCACGGCGCTCACCGCGCTCGGCTTCGGGCTGTTGCACCTCGGGAATCCCGGCGCCACGGTGTTTTCCACGGTGAATGTCGCGCTCGCGGGCGTGTGGCTCGCCGCCGCGCTGTTTTCTCCGGGCGCGATGCCGCTCGCCTGGGGTGCGCACTTCGGCTGGAACGCGACCCTGGCCCTCGGGTTCGCCGCGCCGGTGAGCGGGTATGCGTTCCCGCTGCCGGCGCTCGCGTATCGTCCCGGGGCGCATGCGTGGATCGACGGCGGGGCGTTCGGGCCGGAGGGCGGCGTCGTCAGCACGCTGGTGATGCTTGCGGGCAGCGCGGCCCTGGTCGCGTGGAGCGCGCGCGCGCCGCGTCTGGTGCGGGAGACCGCATCGTGAGCCGGGTGGCCGTGGTAGGGGCGGGGACGATGGGGAACGGCATCGCGCACGTGTTTGCCCAGCACGGCTGGGACACGGCGCTGATCGACGTGGCGCCCGGCCTGCTCGAGCGGGTGATCGGGATCATCCGGGCGAACCTGGAGCGTCAGGTGAAGAAGGGGACGCTTACGGCCGAGCAGCGCGACGCCGCGCTGGGGCGCATTCGCACCGCGTCGAGCCTCGACGCGGTGGCGGACGTGGAGCTCGTCGTGGAAGCCGCGACCGAGCAGCCCGACGTCAAGTTCCGCATCTTCCGCGACCTGGATCGGCTGGCGCCGGCTACGGCCATCCTCGCCACCAACACGTCGTCGATCTCGATCACGACGATCGCCGCCCAGACCCGGCGGCCCGCCCGCGTGATCGGGATGCACTTCATGAATCCGGTACCGGTCATGACGCTGGTGGAGGTGATTCGGGGACTCGAGACGGACGAACAGACCGTTCTGAAGGTTGTGGAAGTGGTGGAGGCGTTGGGCAAGACAGCCGTCCAGGTGAACGACGCCCCCGGGTTCGTGTCCAACCGCGTGCTCATGCCGATGATCAACGAGGCCGCCTTCTGCGTGATGGAAGGCGTGGCGACGCCCGAGGCGGTCGACACGGTCATGAAGCTCGGCATGAACCACCCCCTGGGGCCGCTCGCGCTCGCCGACCTGATCGGCCTGGACGTGTGTCTCGCGATCCTCGAGGTGCTGCAGCGCGACCTGGGGGACGACAAGTACCGCCCCGCGCCGCTGTTGCGGAAACTGGTCGCGGCGGGGCGGCTCGGTCGCAAGAGCGGCCGCGGCTTCTATGTCTATCGCGATTGAGCCCGCGGGTCTCTCGGAGACGCAGCGCCAGATCGTGGAGCTGGCGCGCGAGTTCGCGCGCACCCGCATCGAGCCGTTCGCGGCCGAGTGGGACCGCACCGCTCACTTCGCCCGCGACGTGATCGACGCGCTCGGGGAGCTGGGGTTTCTCGGGATGTGCGCGCCCGAAGCGTACGACGGCATGGGTCTCGACACGGTGACCTACCTGCTCGCGCTGGAAGAGATCGCGGCGGCGGATGCGAGCATCGCGGTGTCGCTCTCGATCCACAACGCCATTCCCACCACGATGCTGGTTCGCCACGGCACGGCGGCACAAAAGCAGCGCTTCCTCAAGGGGATGGCCCGGGGCGAGCTGCTCGCGGGGTTCGCGCTCTCGGAGCCCGAGTCGGGATCGGACGCCGCCGCGCTGCGTGCGCGGGCGGTGCGGGACGGCGACCGCTGGGTGCTGTCCGGGACGAAGGCGTGGGCGACGAACGGCGCCACGGCCGACCTCATGATGGTCATGGCCCGCACGGAGCGCGGCATCTCCGCCTTCATTGTGCCCACCGACACGCCGGGTTATCGTCCGGGGAAGCCCGAGGAGAAGATGGGCCTGCGCGCCTCGAATACGGTCGCGCTGGCGCTCGAGGACGTGCGCCTGCCGGTCGATCATCTGGTGGGCGAGGATGGGGCGGGGTTTGGGTACGCGATGGAGGGGCTCGACGCCGGCCGGCTGGGGATCGCGGTGCAGGCGGTGGGCATCGCACGCCGCGCGCTCGAGCATGCGGTGGCGTACTGCGACGAGCGCAAACAGTTCGGCCGGTCGTTGCGCGAGTTCGAGGGCGTGCAGTTCAAGCTCGCCGACATGGCCACGCGGGTGGAGGCGGCGCGCGCGCTGGCCCACGTGGCAGGCGCGCGCCGGGACCGGGGCGAAAACGTCACCGCCTCGGCGAGCATGGCCAAGTTGTTCGCGTCCGAGACCGCGATGTGGGTCACGACGCAGGCGGTGCAGCTGTTCGGCGGATACGGCTACATGCGCGACTTCCCCGTGGAAAAGCTGTTCCGCGACGCCAAGGTGATGGAGATCTATGAGGGGACCAGTGAAATCCAGCGGATCCTCGTGGCCCGCGGTCTCTATCCCCGCCGCTGAGGCGACCCTTGCCTGAGCGGATTTACGTCGGCGCGGACCACGCCGGCTTCCAGCTGAAGGGGCAGCTCGTGGAGGAGCTCAAGCGGCTCGGCTATGACCCGGTGGACGTAGGTCCACAGGCGATGGACCCGGCAGATGACTTCCCCGACTACGGGCGCCCCGTGGCGGAGGCCGTCAGCACCGGGAAGGCGCGGCGCGGCGTCCTGACCTGCGGCACGGGGCTCGGGATGGCGTACGTGGCCAATCGGTTCCCGCGCGTGCGGGCGGCGGTGGCCTGGAGCCCGGAAATTGCGGAGCTGGCGCGCAAGCACAACGACGCCAACGTGCTCGTGTTGCCCGCGCGGTTCGTGAGCGAGGAGGACGGGTTGGAAATCCTGCACAAATGGCTCGACACGGCGTTCGAGGGCGGGCGCCACGAGCGGCGCGTGGCCAAGATCGACTCATGATCGACCGGCGCACCGCGCTCGCCAAGGCCGACCCCGCGATCGCCCAGCTCATCCGCCGCGAGGTGGAACGCCAGGAGCACGGCCTCGAGCTCATCGCGAGCGAGAACTTCGTCTCCGTCGCCGTGATGGAAGCGATGGGGACGGCCCTCACCAACAAATACGCCGAAGGGCTGCCCGGGAAGCGCTACTACGGCGGGTGCGAGGTGGTCGACGAAGTCGAGCAGCTCGCGATCGACCGCGCCAGGGCCCTGTTCAAGGCGGAGCACGTCAACGTGCAGCCGCACTCGGGGGCGCAGGCGAACATGGCCGCCTACCTCGCCGTCGCCAAGCCGGGCGACACCTTGCTCGGGTTGGCGCTGCCGCACGGCGGCCACCTGACCCACGGCGCCGCGGTCAACTTCTCGGGCACCCTGTTCCGGGCGGTGCATTACGGCGTCCGCGAAGACACGGGCCGCATTGATTACGACCAGGTGCGCGAGGTCGCCCGACGCGAGCGACCGCGCCTCTTGATCGGTGGGGCGTCCGCCTACGCCCGCGTGATCGACTTCGCGGCGCTCCGCAGCATCGCCGACGAGGTGCGCGCGATTTTCGTCGTGGACATGGCCCACATCGCGGGTCTCGTAGCCGCGGGAATCCATCCCTCGCCGGTGCCGCACGCGCAGATCGTCACGACCACCACGCACAAGACGCTGCGGGGCCCGCGGGGCGGTCTCATCTTGTGTCAGGAGAAGTTCGCCAAGGACGTGGACAAGCAGGTGTTCCCGGGGCTGCAGGGCGGGCCGCTCGAGCACGTGATCGCCGCGAAGGCCGTGGCCCTGGGCGAGGCCATGACCCCCGAGTTCAAAGCGTACGCGCGGCAGGTGGTGCAGAACGCGCAGGCGCTCGCCGCGGCGCTGGTGGAGCGCGGCTACGCCATCGTCTCGGGCGGGACCGACACCCATCTGATGCTGGTGGATCTCCGGCCCAAGCAGGTGACTGGAAAGGAAGCGCAGGAGCTGCTCGACCGGGCGGGGATCACCGTGAACAAGAACACGATTCCGGGAGAGCCGCAGAAGGCTTTTGTCACGAGCGGGATCCGGATAGGCACGCCGGCCGTGACCACGCGAGGGTTCACCGAGACGGAGATGCATACCGTGGCGACACTCATCGATACTGTGCTCACCAGGAAGGACGACGCCACCATCGCGCGCGTCAAGGCGGACGTGCGTGAGCTGACGGAGCAGTTCCCTCTGTACGCGGCACCGGCCCGCGCGATCGCGACGGCGCCCCATGCCTGAGAGCGGCGGCTCGTCGGGGCGCCCCTCCCGGGGCTCGGGCTCGCTCACGGTGCATCCGGCCGAGGAGCTGGAGGTCTATTTCAACGAAGTCGCCCACGGTCGCCCGGTGGGCTTCGTCGCCTCAGCCAAGTGGAAGCCTCCCACCGACATCTTCGAGACCGATGACGCGCTGGTGGTCTACATGGACATCGCCGGCATGCGCTCCGAAGACTTCAGCGTCGAGTACGTGGACGGGATCCTCACGATCGCGGGGGAGCGCCTGGCCCGGCGCAACGAGGGGAAGCCCCACTACCACGCGATGGAGGTGCAGGTCGGCCCCTTCGAGCGCCGTTTCCGCCTGCCCGCCCCGGTCGACCCCGAGAGCATCCGCGCGAGCTACGAGCAGGGCTTCCTCGAAGTGCGGCTCGCCAAACTGCCGGCGCGCCTCTCGGGGCCGCAGTCGGTCCGGGTGCAGTAAGTGGATCGGCTGCCCGTCCTGCCGCTGGGGCGGCTGGTGGTTTACCCGCACGTCGTGCTGCCGATGGCGCTCAACGACCCGTTCGCCGTGCAGCTCATCGACGAGGTGGTGCAGGGCAACAAGCGCCTGCTGCTGGGCGTGGTGAAGCCGTTGGGCGGGACCGAGCCGCCCGAAGGCGCCGTCATGCACGCCCGGGCCGACGAGCTGTACGAGGTCGGCACGCTCAGCACGGTCGTGCGCATGCTGAAGCTGGGCGACGGCTCGGTGCGCGTGATGGTGCAGGGCCTGGAGCGCGCCCGGCTCCAGGAGATCACGCCCGCCGAGCACTGGCTGGTGGCGGCCTATGAGACGTTCACGGGCGCCCAGCCGGAGGATGCGCGGACCGAGGCGCTCAAGCGCACGGTACACGCCCAGTTCTCCCGCGTCATCGACATCGCGCCCTATCTGGGCGAGGAGCTGCACGAGGTGCTCGTCGGCATCACCGACGCCGGCAAGCTGGCCGACTTCGTGGCCGCGAATCTGGACCTCGCCCTCCCGGCCAAGGCCGAGCTGCTGTCCCTCGACGACGTGAATCGCCGGCTGGAGCGGTTGGCGGAGCTGCTGGGACAGGAGCTGCAGGTGCTCGAGGTCGGCAGCCAGATCCAAGAGAAGGTGCGGACGCGGCTGGACCAGAACCAGCGCGAGTACGTGCTGCGCGAGCAGCTGCGCGTGATCCGCCAGGAGCTGGGCGAAGAGGACGCGGACGACGAGCTGACGGACCTGGCCCACCGGCTGGACGCCGTCGGCCTGCACGAGGAAGCCACCAAAGTGGTCGAGCGCGAGCTGAAGCGGCTGCGGCAGATGTCGCCTCAGTCGGCCGAGTACCATGTGGCGCGCACCTACCTGGAGGTGTTCGCGACCCTGCCGTGGAACCGCACCTCGGACGACCGGCTCGACCTGAAGGCCGCGCGCGACATCCTCGATCGCGATCACTACGATCTCAAGACCGTCAAGGAGCGGATCCTCGAGTATCTCGCCGTGCGCACGCTCAACCGTGCGGCGCGCGGCAGCATCATGTGCTTCGTGGGGCCGCCGGGCGTGGGCAAGACGTCGCTGGGCCAGAGCATCGCGGAAGCGCTGGGCCGCCGTTTCACCCGCGTGTCGCTGGGCGGCGTGCGCGACGAGGCGGAGGTGCGCGGCCACCGCCGCACCTACGTCGGCGCGCTCCCGGGACGCATCATTCACGCGCTGCAGCGCTGCGAGACGCGCAACCCCCTGTTGATGCTCGACGAAGTCGACAAGATGGGGTCCGACGTGCGCGGCGATCCGACTGCCGCGCTGCTCGAGGTGCTCGATCCGGCGCAGAACGGCAGCTTCGTGGACCACTACCTCGAGGTGCCGTTCGACCTGTCGGGCGTCATGTTCATCGCCACCGCCAACAGCCTGGCTCCCATCCCCGACCCGCTGCTCGACCGCATGGAGGTGCTCACCTTGCCCGGGTACACGCCGGGCGAGAAGCTGGCGATCGCCAAGCGCTACCTGCTGCCGCGCCAGCTCACCGAGACAGGCCTCACGGCGGAGCGCGCGGGCATCGCCGACGGCGCCCTGGAGCGGCTCATCGCCGAGTACACGCGCGAGGCGGGCGTGCGCCAGATCGAGCGGGAGATCCAGGGCGTGCTGCGTAAAGCCGCCCTCGAGGTGGTCGAGGGGCGGGCCACGACCGTCAAGATCACGGTGAAGAACCTCGAGAAGTTCGCCGGCCAGCCCAAGGTTCAGAGTGAAGTCGCGGGACGCGAGGCCGAAGTAGGCGTGGCGACGGGGCTCGCATGGACGCCCGTGGGCGGCGACATCATGTTCATCGAGGCCATTCAGATGCCGGGGAAGGGGCAGATCACCCTTACCGGGCAGCTGGGCGACGTGATGAAGGAGTCCGCCCAGGCGGCGTGGAGCCTGCTACGGGCGCGCGCCGGCGCGCTCGGGATTCCGCTGGAGGCGTTCACGCAGACCGATGTGCACCTGCACCTGCCGGCCGGGGCCGTGCCGAAGGATGGTCCGTCGGCCGGGATCGCCATCGCGACCGCGCTGGCGTCGCTCTTGTGCCGCCGCCCGGCGCGCCACGACGTGGCGATGACCGGCGAGCTGACGCTGCGCGGTCGCGTGCTGCCCATCGGCGGACTCAAGGAGAAGCTCACGGCCGCGGCCCGCGCCGGCGTCAAGAAGGTGCTCGTGCCGGCGCGCAACCAGAGCGACATCGTCGACGTCCCCGACGAGGTGAAACAGCTGCTCGAGATCAAGCCGGTGGAGACGATCGACGAGGTGCTCGACCTGGCCCTGCTCGAGCCGCGCCCCACCCGGCCCGTGTCCGTGCGGGCCCGGCCCTCGGGGCCCACCGAGGCCCGGCCGTGAGCGACTTCGCCACGCTGGAGGAGGCGTTCGCCCGCATCGGGCAGCAGGAGGGGCGCTACCCCGAGCGCGGCTACCTGTTCGTGCTGGCGGCGCTCGAGTACGCGCAGGGGAAGCTCCCCGCGCGGCGCCACCTCTCCGGGGCCGAGCTCGCCTGGGCATGCCGCGACTTCGCGCTCGACCAATTCGGCCTGCTCGCGCCGACCGTCCTCGCGCACTGGGGTATCACCAGCACCGACGACCTGGGCCGCATCGTCTTCACACTGATCGATGTCGGACTGCTGGCCCGCCAGCCGAGCGACAAGCCCGAGGACTTCGAGCGGGTGTACGATTTCGCCGAGGTGTTCCGCGCCGGCTACCGCTGGCCCGGGGTGGAGGGGGGGTAGCGGGGGTCGGATCGGGCGAAGGGGGGTGCCGCATGGAGGACGTGAAAGAATGGCCCGCCTGCCGGAAGTGTCAGCAAGGTCTCCTGATCCCGTTGTCGGACTACGGTCGCGACGGGGCGCCGATTACGTACAAGGCCTGGGTCTGCACTAACCCGGACTGCGGGTTCAACATACGCATCGATAACGGAGAGATCTCCTTCGGTCGGGCGATCGGCCAGAGCTTCAAGTAAGCTTGGACGCCGTGCGCGCGCCCGCCGTGAGCGGGCGCTTCTACCCGGGAGTGCCGACCCAGCTCGAGCGCACCGTGCGGGAGCTGCTCGAATCGGTGCCCGGCGCGCGGCCCGCGCCGGCGCGTGCGGCCGTCGCGCCGCACGCGGGTTATCTCTACTCGGGGCTCACGGCGGCGCACGTGTTCGCACGCCTCGAGATCCCGCCGCTGGTCGTGATCCTCGCGCCCAATCACACGGGCGTGTGCCGAGCCCGCGGCGGGGCGTCGCTGTGGGAGGCCGGGGCGTTTCGTACGCCGCTGGGCGACGTGGGCGTCGACGAAGAGTTCGCCCGCGCGCTCGTCGCCGCGTCGCCGCTCGTGGGCGCGGACCACGCGGCCCACACCGGCGAGCACGCCGTGGAGGTGGAGCTGCCGTTCCTCCAGCTGCGGCGCGCCGACGTGCGGATCGTGCCGCTGGTGCTCGCGTGGGACGCGTGGGAAGGCTGCCGCGAGCTGGGTGAGGCGCTGGCGGGCCTCGTGGGACGCTGGCCGCAGCCCGTGCTGCTGCTCGCGTCGAGCGACCTGAATCACTATGAGCCCGCCGCCGTGTCGGAGCGCAAGGACCGGCGAGCGCTCGATGCGGTCGCCGCCCTCGACGGCGCGGAGCTGCTCGCTCGCTGCCGCCACGACGCAATCTCGATGTGCGGCCGTGCGCCCGCCGCCACCGTGCTCGTCGCGGCGCGGGCGCTCGGGGCCCGGGCGGCCGAAGTGGTGCATTACAGCCACTCCGGTATGGTGACGGGGGACGAGGAGGCCGTGGTGGGCTACGGAGGGGTGGTGATCCCGTGAACCCGATCCCCGTGCTGTCCGCGACCGAAGCCGCCGGGTGGGATTCGGCCGCCCGGACTCAGTACCGCATTCCGTCGCGCGTCCTGATGGAGGCCGCCGGACGCGCCGTCGCCCACGTGCTGTTGCGCGAGTATCCCGCCGTGCTCGGACGCGGTGCGCTCGTCGTCGCCGGCGCCGGCAACAACGGCGGCGACGGCTGGGTGGCGGCGCGGGCGCTGCACGCCGGCGGCGTGCCGGTGTGGGTGGCCGCGCTCGACCCCAAGACCGACGACGCGATCGACAACCGCGCGCTGGCGCGCGTGGACGGCGTGCGCGAGATCGGGCGCGAGGAGCCGTGGCCCGCCGCGGCCGTCGCGCTCGACGCCCTGCTCGGCACCGGCGCGACCGGGCCGGCCCGCGGCGAGGTGCTCGCCCTGGCGCAGCGGCTGGTGGCGTACGGGGCGCCCATCGTTGCGGTCGATGGGCCGACGGGGCTCGACCTCTCGAGCGGGGAAGCGCACGGTCCCGTGCGCGCCGCCCTGTCGGTCACGTTCGGCGGCGCCCGCCGGGGGCATCTCTTGGCCCGGGAGTGGTGCGGCAAGCTGATCATCGTGGACATCGGCTTCCCGCCGCCCGATCCCGCGTGGCCGGTGCTCGTCACTGATCTCTGGGCCGGCGCGCGGCTCCCCAGGCTCGCGCCCACGATGCACAAGGGCGACCGCGGCCGGGTCACCGTGGTCGGTGGCTCGAACGGGATGACGGGCGCCGCGCTCCACACGGCCCGCGCCGCCCTCACCGCCGGCGCGGGACTCGTGAAGCTCGTCGCCGGGGCGGAAACGATCGCGGCGGCGCGCGCCAGCCTGCCCGACGTCTTGACCGTCGAGTCCGCCCTCGGACCGAGCCTCGAGGCCGACGCCGCGGACGCGCTGGAATGGGCCGACGCCGTGGTGGTCGGGCCCGGCCTGGGGCGTGAGCCGCCGCGGACGCCGTTCCTGCAGGCGGTGCTGGGTCGCCGCCCGGTTCCGACCGTGCTGGACGCGGACGCCCTCGCACTGTTCCACGGCCCTCCCCCGGAGCGACCGCTGGTCCTGACACCGCACCTGGGGGAGTTCCGGGCGCAGTTCGGCGATCAGCTGGCCGATGAGGCCGCCAACGACCGCTGGGCGGCGGCGGCCAAAGCCGCGCAGCGCGTGAAGGGGACCGTGGTGTTGAAAGGCGTGCCGACCGTGATCGCCGACCTGCGCGGGCCGGCGCACGTAGTGGCGAGCGGCAACCCCGGGCTCGCCACGGGCGGCTCGGGCGACTTACTCGCGGGCTTCATCGGCGCCTTTCTGGCGCGCGGCCGCGCGGGGCCCGAAGCGGCCGCGCTCGGCGCCCACGCGCTGGGCCGCGCCGCGGAGCACGGCGCCCGCCAATGGACCGCCCGGAGCCTGCGGCCCGCCGACGTGCTCGCCGCGCTCCCCGAGATCTGGCGGGCCTGGGCGAGCCCGCAACCGCCCGGGGGGGGGCCCCCCATCCTGGCGGTGCTGGAGCCGCCGGAGACGGCGTGATCCGTCGGGAGGGAGCGCTCCGCCTGGGACCGGGCGGAGAGTTCGACCGGCTGCGCGCCATCTTCGCGAGTCTCGGCGCCGCCGGGCGCGGGTTGGGCGATGACTGCGCGCTGATCCGCATCGGGTCGCGCACCCTCGCCCTCAGCATCGATCTCTCCCTCGAAGGTGTGCATTTCCGTACCGACTGGCTCTCGTTCCGCGAGATCGGATGGCGCGCGACGGCGGCGGCACTGTCCGATCTCGCCGCGGAGGGGGCCACGCCGCTCGGCGTGCTGGTCTCGGTGGGACTGCCCGGAAACGGCGGGGGAAGGGGGAAGGGCTGGCGAGATCCTGCGACCGAAATCATGTCGGGCGTGGGCGCCGCTGCCCGGAGTGTCGGAGCGAGGGTCCTCGGGGGAGACCTGGTCCGCTCCTCACGCTATCTCGTCGATGTCTGCGCGCTCGGCGTCGCCCGACGACCAGTGCGGCGCAGCGGCGCGCATGCGGGTGACGGGCTGTGGGTGACGGGGCGGCTCGGGGGCGCGGGGCTCGCGCTCGCCGCCTTTCGCGCCGGCCGGCGGCTCGCTCCCCCGGTGCGACGCCGCTTCGTCCACCCCGAGCCGCGCATCGCCGCCGGGCTCTGGCTCGCGCGGCGCGGCGCGCACGCCATGATCGACGTCTCGGACGGACTCGCCGCGGACGCAGGCCACCTCGCCGCGGCGTCCGGCGTGCGGGTCGAGATCACGCTGGAGCGAATCCCCCGCTGGCCGAGGGCGACGGCGCGCGCGGCCGCGCAGAGCGGCGAGGAGTACGAGCTGCTGGTGGCCTTGCCGCGACGCTTTGATGAGCGCGCGGCACGCGCGTTTCGTCGCGCCACCGGCCTGCACCTCACGCGCATCGGCGCCTGCACGCGGGGCAGTGGCGTACGTATCACGGACAACGGAACACCGATAATGTCGCTCGCCGGCTTCGATCATTTCCCCGCCCGATGATCCGCACCGTCTGGTTCGCCCTGGTCCTTTTCTTCTCGAGCGCGCTGCATGCCAGCGGGGTGATCGTGGCGGCGCTCGTGGGCGTGAAACGCCGGCCTGGTGGAGTATACGACTGGGGCACGAACGACTGGTCGCGCGACCTGCTGCGCGCGGCGGGCACGCCGGTGCGGGTGGTGGGGCTCGAGCGCGTGCCCGCCGGTCCCGTCGTGTACGCGTCGAACCACTCGTCGATGTTCGACATCTGGGCGCTGGCGGCCACTCTGCCGGGCTCGGTGCGGTTCGTGGCGAAGCAGGAGCTGGGGCGCATTCCATTGTTGGGCCCCGCCATGATCACCGCCGGGCACATCATGATCGACCGGGCGCACCCAGCCCGCGCGCTCGAGGCGTACCAGCGGGCGGCAGCGGTGATCGGCAGCGGCATCTCGGCCGTGGTGTTCCCGGAGGGCACGCGCAGCCGCAGCGGCGAGCTGCTGCCGTTCAAGAACGCGCCGTTCGGGCTGGCGATCGCGGCGCGGGTCCCCATCGTGCCCGTCTACGTGCACGACACGTTCACGATCATGCCCAAGGGTCGGTTTTTCCTGCGGCCCCGCCCGATCCGCATCGAGATCGGCGAACCGATCTCCACGGCCGAGCTGACGCTCGAGCGGCGCCAGGAGCTGCGCGACCGCGTGCGCGCGGCGGTGGTTCAGCTCAAGGCGCGCGTTGACGCGGACGGCTCCGACCGCTAGGGTACGGGCCATCATGAGCACGATCATTTCGGTGCACGCGCGCGAGATCCTCGACAGCCGGGGCAACCCGACCATCGAGGCGGACGTCACGCTGTCGAGCGGCGCGGCCGGCCGGGCCGCCGTGCCGAGCGGCGCCTCCACGGGGGAGCACGAGGCGGTCGAGCTGCGCGACGGAGATCAGAAGCGCTTCGGCGGGAAGGGCGTGCTCGAGGCGGTGAAGAACGTCAACGAGGTCATCGCGCCCCGGCTCGAGGGCATGTCGGCCGAGGATCAGATCGTGGTCGATTACGCGATGCTCGATCTCGACGGCACGCCCAACAAGAGCCACCTCGGTGCCAACGCCGTCCTGTCCGTCTCGATGGCCGTGGCGCGGGCGGCGGCCCAGGACGCCGGGCTCACGTTGTACCGCTATCTCGGCGGGCCGGTGCGCAACGTGCTTCCCGTGCCGATGATGAACATCCTCAACGGCGGGGCGCACGCCGCCAACAACGTCGACTTCCAGGAGTTCATGATCGTGCCGATCGGCGCGGAGTCGTTCGCCGACGGCCTGCGCACCGGCGTCGAGGTGTTCCACGGACTCAAGAAGGTGCTCGCCAAGCGCAATCTCTCCACCGCGGTCGGAGACGAAGGCGGCTTCGCGCCCAATCTCCCGAGCGACGAGGCCGCGCTCGAGGCGGTGATCGCCGGCATCGAGGGCGCGGGCTTCGAGCCCGGGAAGGACGTGGCCATCGCGCTCGATCCGGCGGCATCCGAGCTGTATCAGGACGGCGCCTACGTGTTCAAAAAGAGCGGGGCCGGGTCGAAGTCGGCGGACGACATGATCGCGCTCTACAAGAGCTGGATCGATCGGTACCCGATCGTGTCGATCGAAGACGGCCTGGCGGAGGACGACTGGACGGGGTGGGCGAAGCTCACGGAGGCGCTGTCGGCGCGGGTACAGCTCGTGGGCGACGACCTGTTCTGCACCAACGTCGAGCGGCTCGATCGCGGCATCGAGGAAGGGGTCGCGAATGCCATCCTCATCAAGCTGAACCAGATCGGAACGCTCACCGAGACGCTGCAGTGCATCGAGCACGCGCGCTCCAACGGGTACGGCGCCGTGATCTCGCACCGCTCCGGCGAGACGGAAGACACGTTCATCGCGGATCTCGCGGTCGCGACCGGTGTGGGTCAGATCAAGACGGGCAGCGCCTCGCGCTCGGACCGCGTCGCCAAGTACAACCAATTGCTGCGCATCGCCGAGGACCTGGGGGACGCGGCCTACTATCCCGGCCGCCACCTGTACGGCCTGTGACCCGGACCCGCATGATCGGCATCGCCGCCGGAGTGGTACTGGCCGGACTCGCCTTCCAGGCCGGAGAGTACAGCACGCTCGACTGGCTCACGCTGCGTCGCCAGCGGGCCGAGGAGCACCGCACCGTGCGCGACCTCGAGCTGGAGCTCGACTCGCTGCAGCGTCTGGCCCGCGGCCTCGAGCAGGACCCCGCCGCTCAGGAGCGCGCGGCGCGGGAGCAGTTCGGTATGATCCGTAAGGGAGAGCTGTTGTATCGCCTGGTGCCGCGACTCGAGGGCGGGAGCGGCGAGACGCCGCCGCGCTGACGCCCTTCTAGGGGATGGCGATCCCGCCGGAGAGGGTGATCGCCTCCATTGTTTCGTTGCCCCCGGGTCCGCCGAGCAGCGCGTCGTCCATGCGGTAGGAGAGGCGCAGCCAAGCACGCTGCTGCGGCGGCTGAAACAGGACGCCCGCCTCACCGCCCTGGATCCTGCCGGCCCCGGTGGGCAGGTTCACCTGCGAGGCGAGGGCGCGCCACACCTCGAGATAGGTGCCAAGCTTCCCCACCACGATCGGGGCGTCGACGCGCGCCCGCGCCTGCCAGAACACCCAGCGCTCGGTGGTCGAATCCGTCACGTACGCCCGCACCACGGGCCCGGCGGTCATCTCGAGCCAGGGCAGCACGCGGCCGCCCACGAACACGGTTGCCTGCACGAGATCGAGCTGCGGGGCCGCCCCTCCCGCTCCGGAGGCGCCTGCGGGCGTGAGCTGGCCTTCCAGCAGCCCCAGGCCGAACAGCAGCCCGTTGACGGCGATGCGCCCCTCACCGCCGAACCCGGGACCGCGCAACGACGCGCGGCTGGCGCCCGTATCGCTGTGCACCCACATCATGAACGCATCCGCCCGCAGGCCAATGCTGGGGCGGCGCTGTGCGGGCGCCGCCGCCGCCGCCAGCATGAGCGCGCACGTCGCGGCGAGCGTCCTCACGGAGCCCGCTCGGCGACCGTCACGGGGCCGGCCCGAATCAACAGGCGCGCCGACCCGCGGCGCTTGGCGTTCTCGGTTTTCACGGCGTCGACGCGCCGCTGCCACTCCGCGCGCGCCGGGGCGTTGGCGCGAATGTTGGCCTCGATCGGCCGGGGTTGGTGGGCGAAGAATCCCACCAGCCCCGCGATGCTGACGGCGGCGGCCACGGCGAACCGGGCCCCGGTGGCCTCGCCGCTGCGGCCGAACAGCGAGGGGAGCGCGACCACGGCGCCGGCGGCGACGGCTCCCGTCGCCAGCGAGCCCAGTGCCGGCGACGCCGACGTCCGCTCCGGCAGCAGGGTGGGGGAGGTCGGCGGCGCCGGCCAGGGAAGCGTATCGGGCGGGACCTGCGTGATGTCGAGCGTGACCTGGAGCGGACGCGGCCCGTCATCGAGGGCCGGGTGCGGGGCCACATGCAGCACGTAGCGGCCGTCGTCCGGCAGACTTCCGGCCGCCGTGAGACCGTCCCATTTCACCGCGAGGCTGTCGGCGACGGGTCCGTCGTACAGCGTGCGTACCGGTGTCCCGTCGTCGCGCGCCAGCGTCGCCGTCACCGACTGCACCGAGGTCGTGACCAAGCGGGCGGTGAACCACTCGATCCGCGCGTGCAGCTCGGTGACGGGCGGGACCTGCACGCTCAGCACCTTGGTCGAGCGACGGACTTCATCGTACAGGTTGGTGACCTGCGGTGGAAAAATCAGCTCGTCCGGCCGGTAGCGCGGATCGAGCCGCACCAGCGCCCGGAAGGCCGCGGCCGCGGAATCGCGCTGCTGCTGGAACAGCTCGGTGGCGGCGAGATACGACAGCGCCCGCGCCCGTTGCGAGTCGGGAAGCGCGCTGGGCTCCCGGCGCAGCAGGCTCTCGCGCAACAGCGCCACGGCGGCATCGTACTCGAGCTTCTGATAGGCGCGGACGCCCTGCTGCAGCAGATCATTGGCCGACTGCGCCGGCAGCCGTACGGTCGCGGCGACGAGGAGCGCGAGGGCTGTCAGCGCACGCGACACCGTCAGCGCTCCACCAGCGTGATGTCCGTGATCCGCAGCCGCTGGCCCGCGGCCAGCTCGATCATGCGCTCATAGGGACGGAACCCGTCGCGCTCGACCCGCAGGCGGTGCGATCCGCGTGGCACCGAGAGATCGATTTGCGGTGTGTTGCCCACCGGTTGGCCGTCGATGTACACGCTTCCCCACGGAATCGAGTTGATGGACAGCAGGGCCGGCTCCGAGGGTGGTGGCGCTGGCCGCGCGACGCGCGGCGGCGCCGAGGACACCGCCGGCGTGGTGCGCCGGACCACTGGTGTTCGTTTGATCGGCGCGGGCTCCGGGCGGCGCGCCGTCTCACGCTGGGGCTCGGGCGGTGGTGGCTCGACGGCGCGCTGGGCCGGCGGCGTCGCCGGAGGCTCGCGCTGGGCGATGGCCACGGTGTCGACGCCGCGGTGCTCGGGCGCGGGCGAGGGCAGCGACTCCGCCGGAGGAATGCTGGCGTCGTAGGCGCTCGTTTGCGAGGCCGGCGCGGACGACGTGCCGAGCCACACCGCGCCGCCCAGGACGATGATCAGGCCCGCGGCGACGATGAAGCGCCCGGTGTGACGTCTCGGCGGAGGCGGCGGCCGCTCCATCTCGTCGTCTTGCTCGTCGTCGTCGGCGACGATCACGACCGGCGAGCGCGGACCCCCTCCCCGCTGCTGCGGCGTCGGTTCGAACCATGACGCCGCGGGCGCAGCGGCCGGGGCGGCAGCCATGGGGCCGCCCAGGGCGGTGACGAAGTCGAGCACCGTCGGAAACCGCTCGGCGGGCCGGCTGCTCAACGCCCGGCGCAGCGCCTGCGAGACGTGCAGCGGAATGTCGCCGCGGCCGTCCAGGAGCCTCGAGAGCGGGGGCGCGTCGCGCAGCGGCGTTCCGGTCAGACACTCGTAGGCGAGCGCCGCCAGCGCGTACTGATCGGCGCGTGGCCCGGGCTCGCTCGCGCGCGCTTCGTCGGGCGGAACCTGCAACACCCCTCCGACCAGGAAGTCGCTGACCTGCACCCACTCGTTCGCGCCGACAATGACGCAGTCGGAGCGTAAACCGCCGTGCGCCAGCCCGCGGCGGTGCGCATGATCGAGCGCACTCGCGACCTGCTCCAGGATGCGAACGCTGGTCGCGAGATCGAGCGCGCCTACGGTCTCGAGCATGCTCTCGAGCGAGCGGCCATCCACCCGTTTGGTGGCGTACCACAGAAAATGGTCGGTGCAGCCGAAGCGGGACGGCGGGACGATGTGCGAGTGCTCGAGCTGCATGGCCGCCTCCGCCGCGCGCGCGAACCGATCCGCCCCCGCTCCCTGCTGCTGGCGCGCGACGGCCCTGAGCGTCACGGGGCGATCGCCGTCCCAGGCGAGATACACGATCGGCTCCGGCGAGCCTCGCAACAACGCCTCGATGCGAAGCTCGGCCGACAGCTCGCGCCGTGCGTCGAGCTCGGTCGGCGCGAAGTCGGCCTCCTCGGCCACGGCCGTCGGGGCCGGCGAGCCGCGCGGGTCCGTCGGCGTGGATCCACCGACCGGTGTGGTGCGGCGGCCGCGCCCGGGGCGGGCGGGGGGCGTGGGCTGAGCGCTCGCATCGGTCGCCGCCGCTTCAGGCGCGTAGCCGCACAACACGCAGGCCCGCGCGCCCTCGGGGATGTCGGCGAGAAAACAGCGGGGACAGCGCATTACGGCACCGTGAAGTGGCCGCTCTCGATGGAGCCACCGAGTTGCGCGTTGCTCGCCACTAGCGTGTAGTAGGTCACGCTGAGCTCACTGATACTCAGGTTCGAAAACACTGCCACGCCGTTGACCGCGGGGACGTCCGTCGTCCCGTTCAAGGTGGCTCCCAACAAGCTTCCGTCGTGTCCGATCTTGATCGAGATGGTACCGCTGAAGCTCGTCACGATATTGTTCTGGTCATCCACCGCCGCGACTTGCACGGGCGGCGAAATCATGGCACCGGGCGCCGTGTTGGTCGGCTGTACCGCGAACGCGAGCTTGGTGGCCGGCCCGGGCGCCGGAGGCGGAGTCGCCGTGATGTCGAACGCGTCGCTCGTGTCCGCCCCGAGCGGGGACGCCGTCGCGGTGAGTGTATACCCCGTGTCGATCTGGTCGATGCGTAAGTTAGCGAAAGTCGCGATCCCGTTCACCGCGGCGACGTCCGTGGTACCGGTCAGCTGCCCATCCCCCAGCACGCCTCCGTTGTGGCCAATGGCGACCTTCACGCTCCCCGTAAAGCTCGTCACCACGTTCCCGGCCGAATCGAATGCCGTGACCTGCACCGGCGGCCGGATGATGCTGTCCTTCATGGTGCTGTCTGGTTGAGTCGTGAACCTGAGCTGGCTTGCCCGAGCTCCTGCGCGTGATGCGCGCACGCCGCCGGATGGTTGGAATAGTTTGTCGAAATGACAGCCCACAGCCACAGCGGCGAGTAACGCAAGACGCAGTGTCTTCATAGGGTTTGGGGGTATGCAAGCGTCGCACCGCGTCGGCGTGGATGGTGTACCTGGGTGTAGGGAGATTTCCCGACGGCTCGCAGCGCTCGTGTGGCTTCGACGCAACGGGTGCGGCGAAAACACAACGGCCGGCGTCGATTCGACGCCGGCCGTATATGCTTTGGCTACGCCTTCCTTACGGAGTCACGTTGGCGAAGTCGATGAAGCTGGCGCCGCTCCCGTCTATGAGCGACATGGTGTACCCGAACCCGTTCGGGCACCCAGGCCCGTTGGCAGGGAAGGACTCGCGCCAGCTGGTCTGCAGGACTTCGCAGACCGTGTAGGTACCGGCCGGGAGGCCCGTGAAGACATAGTTCCCTGAGGCGTCAGTCACTACCGAGCCCGACACCGGGCCGCTGAGCTGGATGCACCAGCCCTGGAGGCCACTCCATGGCGCGAAGTCTTCGTACACCTGGCCATCGATCGACACCGTTCCACCGCCCGCCGGAGCGCTTCCGCACGCTGACGTGGGGGGCGGAGGCAGGGTCGGGGGCGGGGGCGGGGGCGGCGGCAGCGTGCCCGGGTCCGTTACGGGATCAGGACACTTGTTGATGGTTTCGCCCGGGCGCAGCTCCGCACGCATGGCGCAATGCGCCGCGTCGTGACCCAGACCCGGATTGTCGAGCGACCCGGAAGCGCGGTTTGCGCCGCTCTTTGGCTTGATCTGGCGCGTGGGTCGATCCTGGGCCACGCCCGCTACCAGCGGCGCGGCGACCAAGGCGAGAAGGACCACGAATACTCGGTTCACAGTGTCTCTCCTAGCTCAGTAGGGCTGAGGAGGGGCGCTGCGCCCTCAGCGAACAGTCAGGTGGTGGGTATTTCCCTAGGACCACCCGGCACGACGAAGTTCGCGCAGTCTGGCCTGGGGGGCTGTGTGGCGCATCACGCGGCCGCCTAAGCTCAAGTGCTTCTGGCACTTGTGTGGAGCAAGCTCAATCTGTGCTGGGACGCGCCGGCACTGCCGCCGCCGCGCGTGCTACGCTAGGTTGTTCTGCTGCACTTACGGCGGCGTAGCTCAGCTGGTTAGAGCAGCGGAATCATAATCCGCGGGTCGTCGGTTCGAGTCCGACCGCCGCTACTAGGAGCCAAGGCGTGCTCACGCTCGTCCCCGGGACGAACTCACCCACCCGCGCCGCACTCCTCGTCGCACTCGCGCTCCTCCTGTCTTCGTGTCGCTCGTCCCGAACGCCGGCGTGGCTGGCCGAGCGAGCTCGCCAGGAAGCCGAGCTGGCGGCCCGTTCGTCGGTGCTGCACGACTTCCGCTTCACGGATCAGCGGCAAGCGAGCGGCATCACGTTCGAGAATCGGATCGTCGACGACGCCGGCAAGAGCTACAAGCTCGCGCACTACGACCACGGCAGCGGACTGTGCGCCGCGGACGTCGACGGCGACGGTCTCCCCGATCTCTATTTCGTGACCCAGCTCGGTACCAACGAGATGTGGAAGAACCTGGGCAATGGTCGCTTCGAGGACGTCACCACCCGCGCCGGGCTGGCCATGCCCGACGACGTCGCGGTCGGGTGCGCGTTCGCCGACATCGACAACGACGGCGATCCCGATCTGTTCGTCACCACGGTCCGTCACGGGAATCGGCTGTTCGAAAACCTAGGGCATGGGACGTTTCGCGACATCACCGCGCAGGCGGGCGTGGGATACAGCGGCCACTCCTCGGGCGCCGTGTTTTTCGACTATGACGGAGACGGCCTGCTCGATCTGTTCGTCACCAATGTGGGTGTGTACACCAGCAGCACCCAGGGGCGGGGCGGCTACTATGTCGCGTTGGAGGACGCCTTCAGCGGCCATCTCCACCCGGAGCGCGCCGAAGCGAGCATCCTCTACCACAACCTGGGCGGCAACCGCTTCAAGGACGTGAGTCGCGAGGTCGGGCTGGTGGACAAGAGTTGGAGCGGCGACGCCACGGCCGTGGACCTGAATGACGACGGCTTTCCCGACCTCTACGTGCTCGACATGCAAGGGGGGAATCACATCTGGCTCAACGAGGGTGGCAAGCATTTTCGCGACGCGACCGCGCAGTACTTCCCGAAGACCCCCTGGGGGGCGATGGGAGTGAAGGTATTCGACTTCGACGGCGACGGTCGGCTGGACCTCTTCGTCACGAGCATGCACCCGGACATGTGGGTCAATATCCCCGCGGGCGATTGGGCGGCCGAGAGCCGCAAGGACGACTCCTCCCAGGTGTCGGGCCGTCTGTTCCCACAGGGCAAGGGCGGTTTCATCTTCGGCAACGCGCTGTTCGCCAATCGGGGGGGCGGCCGGTTCGAAGAGGTGTCCGACAGCGTCGGCGTCGAAACGTATTGGCCCTGGGGGCCGAGCGTGGACGATTTCAACGCCGACGGGTGGGACGACATCTTCATCGCGGCGAGCATGAACTTCCCCTACCGCTACGGAATCAACTCGCTGCTCTTGAACGAGGGAGGGCATCACTTCCTTCCGAGCGAGTTCGTGCTGGGGGTCGAGCCGCGGCCCATCGGCACGCAGCAAGTCTGGTTCACGCTCGAGTGCCAGGGCGTGGATCGGGGCCACCCCTTCTGTGCCGCCTGCGCTCATCCGGAGGCGACGGCGGGCGCGTGTCGGATCGATGCCGCGGGCCACCTGACCATGATGGCCGCGCGCGGTAGCCGCTCCGCGGTGGCCCTCGACTTGGACGGCGACGGCGATCTCGACATCGTCACCAACGAATTCAACGCCGGACCGCAGGTGCTGGTGAGCGATCTCGCGCAGCGCCACCCGGTCCACTTCCTGAAGGTGCGGCTGCGCGGCACGCGCTCCAACCGCGAGGGGCTGGGCGCGCAGGTCACGGTCGTGCTTCCCGATGGGCGCCGGATCTTGAAGCTGCAGGATGGCAAGTCGGGATATCTGTCCCAGAGCGACCTGCCGCTCTTTTTCGGCCTCGCGGGCGCCGACCACGCCCAGGCGATCGAAGTGCGCTGGCCGTCGGGGCGGCGTCAGAGCGTGGCTGGTCCCCTCAAATCCGGGCAGACGATCGACGTCGTCGAGCCATAACCGCTAGCGCTGTTGCAGGTCCCTCCACACGACCGGTCGGATGTCGCGCGAGCGCTCGGCGGCGTACGCCTGCGCGGTGCGCAGCAGGGCCTCGTATTCGGACCGCCACTGTGGCGGCATGTTGGCGCGAAAATAAGCGGCCGTCATTACGTTGCCTGCGGGGCGCTCGGCCGCGCCGTGGCCCACCGCCACGACGTCGCCCAGAAAGCAAGTCGAGCTGCCGGTGTCCATCACGTTCACTACGCTGCACTCGAAGTGTGCGTAGCAGTCGTCCAACACCGGGACCCCGAGCGTGCCGGGTCGGTGTGCGATGCCGGCCAGCTTGTCGCGCGCCCTGCCGCTCACGAAGCCGAGGCGGTGGATCAGCTCGAACTGATCGTCGCGTAGCAGATGTAGCACGAAGCGACCGGTCTCGAAGACCAGGTCGTGGCTGAAGTTGAACTTGTGGATGTAGACCGACAGCCGCGGCACCGTGGGAGCGATCGAAGCGCGCACGGCGCTGTCCGAGATCATGCCGTTGCGCTTGCCGTCGCGCTGGCACGTGATGGCCACGACAGGCGAGGTCAGATGACGCAGTAACTGGTAAACCTGCTCGGGCTCGAGCTTTGGCATGGCCCTATTCTCGGGGCGTTGCGGACGCGCGGCAAGGCGCCGCACCGTCGCCGCCTATCATTTATACTACTGTATGACCCCGTTGCTCTCCCGCTTGCGCGACCATGTCGCCCGCCGCCGCCTCTTCGCCGCCGGGGGAACCGCGGTGGTGGCGGTGTCGGGGGGACCGGATTCGGTCGCGCTGCTCGACCTGGTCCACAGCCTCGCTCCGGAGCTCGGTCTCGCGCTGGTCGTCGCGCACGCGGACCACGGGATTCAGGCGGACAGTTCGAGCGTGGGACAGGCGGTCGCCGCCCTGGCGCGTCGGTACGGGTTGCCGTTCGAGCTGGGAGAGCTGCACCTCGGTCCGGACGCCACGGAAACCGCGGCGCGGCGAGCGCGCTACGCGTGGCTCGCCGACGTGCAGCGACGCCGTGCGGCGCGCTACCTGGTGACGGCTCATCACCGCGACGACCAGGTCGAGACGATTCTCTTGCGGCTGCTGCGGGGGAGCGCGCCCGCCGGGCTCGCCGGCATGCCGGCGCGAGCCCGGGGCGGACTGGTACGACCGCTGCTGGCCTTCACGCACCTCGATCTGATCGAGCACGTCACCGCGCGGGGCCTGCCGGTGCACCACGATCCCGCGAACCGCGATCCCCGGCACCTGCGGAGCTGGGTCCGCACGGTGCTGCTGCCGCTCGTGTCCGCGCGGTTGGGCGAGGGCGCGCGCGCCGATCTGGCACGTGCCGGCCGCGCCGCGGCGCTCGAGCGGCGCGCGTGGGACCGCGTGCTCCGTCACCTGCCCGATCTCGATCTCCAGGTGCACGAGGACGGCTTCGACGTTGCTCGGGGGGGGGTGGCGGGCTATGATAACGCATTGGCCGTGGCCGTGTTGCGCGCGGCGGCGCGGCGTGCGGGGTTGGTCTTGGGCCCGCGACGGGCGCGTCAGCTGGTGCGGCTCGCACGGCGTCCGTCGGGACGGCGCCTGGCGCTCGGCGGCGGGTGGGCGGCGGAGGTGGCGTTCGACCGCGTGCGGGTCCGCACGCGGGAGGTTGTGGAGGTTGTGGAGGTTGTGGAGGTGGTGTCGGACACCCAGCGCGGCAGCGCGGAATTCGGCGCGTTCCGGGTAAAGTGGTCGGCCGAGCCGGCGCCCGAGCGGCTCGCCCGCGGGGACTGGACGACGTGGATCGCGGGGGGCGCGTGGGAAGTTCGGCCCTTGCGCCCGGGGGATGCGCTGGTACCGCTCGGTGGTATCGGGCATCGGCCCGTACGGCGGTTGTTGATGGACGCGCGCGTGTCACGCAGCGACCGGGCGCAGTACCCGATCATCGTGCGCGGCGAAACTATTCTTTGGGTTCCCGGAATCTGCCGGAGTGCTGTCGATCTCCCGCGGCCAGGAACCCCGGCGGTGCGAGTGGATGTTACCAGGCAGGGCGAGCCTCAAGCAGACCGGCGGGCGTGAGCTCAAGCGGATTGTCTTCGACGAAGAGACGATCGCGCGCCGCGTCCGCGAGCTGGGCCAGGAGATCACCGCAGCCTATCCCGACGGTGAGCTCCTCGTGCTCGGTCTTCTCAAAGGGAGTTTCATCTTCTTGAGCGATCTCGTGCGCCGCATCGAGCGGCCCCTCCAGGTGGACTTCCTGGTGGCCGCAAGCTACGGCGCCGATACGATCTCGAGCGGAAACGTGCGGCTCCTGTACGATCCGGAAACGGAGCTGCGGGGTAAGCACATCCTGCTGGTGGAGGACATTGTGGATACCGGGAAGACGCTCAACCGCATGGTCAGCCTGCTGCGGGAGCGTGGCCCCCGGAGTCTGGAGATTTGCGCGTTGCTGCATAAGCATCTGGCCCCGCATCTCGAGCTCGAGCCGGCGTTCGTCGGCTTCGACGCCCCCAGGGTGTTCCTCGTGGGGTACGGGCTCGATCATGCCGAGAATTTCCGGCACCTTCCCTACGTGGCGAGCCTGACCTGATGGCGAACCGCGTCCCGCCGCCGCGCGAATTCTCCTGGGCCCGCACCCTGCGGACGCTGTCGTTCTGGGCGCTGCTGATCGTGGGGTCGATCTTCCTCGTGCAGTTCGCCTCGAACCGCCGGCAGGAAGCGGTGGATCTGTCGTACACGCCGCAGTTCACGGAGCAGCTCGACAAGGGCAACGTCGCCGCGGTGGAAATCACCGACCGCGCGCAGGTGAAAGGGGACTTCCGCACCCCGGTCACGGTCGGTCGGCATACGGCCGAGCACTTCACCATGCTGCTGCCGTTCGAGTCCACCGACGCCTGGGTGACTACCCTGCGGCAGAAGGGCGTGGACGTGCGGGCGCGCGAAGAGAAGCAGTCCTTCGGCGTGTTTCTCTTCAGCTTCCTGCCGTACCTGTTCATCATCGGCCTGCTGATTTTCATGGTGCGGCAGATGCAACAGGGGGGAAACCGCGCGTTCGCGTTCGGCAAGTCGAAGGCGAAGCTCCTGGCGGGCGACACCCCAAAGGTGACCTTTGCCGATGTGGCTGGCGCCGACGAAGCGAAGCAGGAGCTCGAGGAGATCATCGATTTCCTCAAGGACCCGCAGAAGTTCCAGCGGCTGGGCGGGCGGCTCCCCAAGGGGGCGCTGCTGGTCGGTCCGCCGGGAACGGGGAAGACGTTGCTCGCCAAGGCGGTGGCGGGTGAGGCGGGGCGGCCGTTCTTCTCGATGTCGGGCTCGGACTTCGTCGAGATGTTCGTGGGCGTCGGCGCGTCGCGCGTGCGCGACCTGTTCGAGCAGGGGAAGGCCCACGCGCCGTGCATCATCTTCATCGATGAGATCGATGCCGTCGGGCGGCACCGCGGCGCGGGGCTGGGCGGCGGGCACGACGAGCGCGAGCAAACGCTGAACCAGCTGCTCGTCGAAATGGACGGCTTCGAGTCGAACGACGGCGTCATCCTGCTCGCGGCCACGAACCGCCCCGATATTCTCGACCCCGCGCTGCTGCGGCCCGGTCGGTTCGACCGCCAGATCGTGGTGGACATGCCCGACGTGAAAGGGCGGGAGCAGATCCTGCGCGTCCACACGCGCAAGATCCCGCTCGGGGCCAACGTGAACCTCGAGCGGATCGCCAAGGGGACGCCGGGGTTGTCGGGAGCGGAGCTGTCGAACGTCGTGAACGAGGCGGCGCTCCTGGCCGCGCGGCGCAACAAGCCGGTCGTCGACATGGACGACCTGGAGGACGCGAAGGACAAGGTCATGCTCGGCCTCGAGCGCAAGAGCATGGTCCTGACCGACGAGGAGCGGAAGCTCACGGCCTATCACGAGGCGGGACACGCCCTCGTCGGGCTCAGCGTGCCGGGCATCGATCCCATCCACAAGGTGACCATCGTGCCGCGCGGCCGCGCGCTCGGGATCACGTTCTTCCTGCCCGAGAAGGACCGCCGCAACGTCACGAAGCAATGGCTGCTGGGTCAGCTCGCCATGTCGTACGGAGGTCGCGTGGCCGAGGAGCTCGTGTTCGGGGCCGACAAGGTCACGACCGGCGCGTACTCGGACATCCAGCAGGCCACGGAAACGGCACGACGGATGGTGACGCAGTTCGGCATGAGCGACGTGGTGGGTCCGATCGCCGTGGGCGACCGCGAAGCGGAGATCTTCCTGGGGCGGGAAGTGGTACAGCGCCGCGAGGTCTCGGAGCGCACCGCCGAGCTGGTGGATACCGAGCTGAAGCGTCTGCTCGGCGAAGCGTACGAGCACGCGCGGGACATTCTCACCAAGCACCGCGACCAGCTCGACCGGCTCGCGGCGTCTCTGCTCGAGCGCGAGACGCTCGATCGCGAGGAGGTCGATCTCGTGATGGCCGGGAAGCCGCTGCCGCCGCTCGCGCCGGCGTCGTCGCCGCCCGCGGCGCCGTCGCCCGAAGGCGCGGCGCGAGACAAGCCGGCCGCGACGCGCGGGCCGGTGCTGGGAAGCCCGCCGCCGGAGCCCGCCGGCGCGTAAGTCCGCGCACGACCTAGCCCAGAAACCGAAGGCATGTCCACACCTCCCCGTCCGGGGGCTCCCTCGCCCGCGCGGTGGCCGGAGGTGTTAGGATTGGGGCCATGGAAGCAAAGAACGCGGACCTCGCCGGACTGCGGATCAACCGATCCACCGAGTCCGCCGGCGCCGTGCCGCACCGCCGCGCCGGGCGGTGGCTCGCGATCGGCGTGCCCGCCGCAGTCATCGTCGTCCTGGCGGTCGTACTGCTGACCAGCGGGGGCGCCTTCGGCTCCGCGCTCCCGGTGCGCCTCACCCCCGCGACCATGGTGTCGCCGGCGCGCGCTGGCGCCATGCTCGTGGCCAGCGGCTATGTGGTGGCCCAGCGTAAAGCCGCCGTTGCCTCCAAGGGCACGGGCCGGCTCGTGTACCTCGGGTTCGTCGAAGGGGATCGGGTACGGGCCGGCCAAGTGATCGCGCGCATCGAGGACGCCGACGTCAGGGCCCAGCTCGCCCAGGCGCATGCCAACGTCGAGGTCAGCCGGGCCGAGCTGCACGATGCCGAGCGGTCACTGGCGCGGGAGCGATTGCTCGCCGACAGCGGCTTCTCCTCGCAGGCGAGCCTGGACGCCGCGGAAGCGCGCTACCAGCGCGTGCAGGCCGGGATTGCGTCGGCGGAAGCGGCTGTCGAGGCTGCGCAGGTGGCGCTCGAGAATACCGTCATCCGCGCGCCGTTCGACGGCACGGTGTTGACGAAGAACGCGGACGTGGGGGAGGTGGTGGCGCCGCTCGCCGCCAGCGCGTTCTCGAAGAGCGCGGTGGTCACGATCGCCGACCTGGGCTCGCTCCAGGTGGAGGCCGACGTGGCCGAATCGAACCTCGAGGCCATCGGCCTGGGCCAGGCATGTGAGATCGTGCTCGACGCCTATCCCGACGTGCGCTACCCCGGGGTCGTGGCGAAGATCGTGCCGACCGCCGACCGCGCCAAAGCGACGGTGCAGGTGAAGGTGGCGTTCCGCTCTTACGACGCGCGGGTGCTGCCGGAGATGAGCGCCAAGGTGCATTTTCTGCCGCGCGCGTCGCGCGTCGCGGCGGACACGCAGGCACTGCTCATGGTCCCGAGCAGCGCGGTGGCCGAGCGAAACGGCCGCAGTGTCGTCTTCGTCGTACAGCAAAGCCGGGCCGCCGAGGTCCCGGTCGTCACCGGCCGGCAGCTCGGGTCGTCGGTGGCGATTCGGGAAGGACTCCGGCCCGGCGCCCTAGTGGTCGACAGCGTCGGCGCCCGCCTGCGGAGCGGCGTCAAAGTCACCGTGCAGTAGAGGAGCTCATGCCCGATCCGATCGTCCAGATTCGCGGCCTCTCGAAGGCGTATCGACGCGACAGCATGGAGATCCCGGTGCTGCGGGACATCACGCTCGAGGTTCCCGAAGGGGAGTTCCTCGGGTTGATGGGTCCCTCGGGCTCCGGCAAGACCACCCTCTTGAACCTGATAGCGGGGATTGATCGGCCGGACAGCGGGACCGTCACCGTCGCCGGCACCGACGTCACGAAGCTCAGCGAATCGCAGCTCGCCCGCTGGCGCGCCAGTCACATCGGATTCGTGTTCCAGTTCTACAATCTGATTCCCGTGCTCACGGCGTTCGAGAACGTCGAGCTGCCGCTGCTGCTGACGCCCTTGTCCAAGGGCGAGCGACGCAAGCACGTCGAGACGGCGCTCACGCTGGTCGGCCTCGCCGACCGGATACACCACTATCCGCGCCAGCTCTCGGGCGGTCAGGAGCAGCGGGTGGCGATCGCGCGCGCCATCGCCACCGACCCCACGATTCTCGTCGCGGACGAGCCCACGGGCGACCTGGACCGCAAGTCGGCCGAGGAGGTGCTGACGCTGCTCGAGCGGCTGAACAAGGAGTTCAAGAAGACCATCGTGATGGTGACGCACGATCCGCACGCCGCCGAGCGCGCGCACCTGGTGCGCCACCTGGACAAGGGCGAGCTACAGTGAGGGGCCGGCCGTGAAGCTGATGCGACTCGTCTTCAAGAACCTGTTCCGGCACCGGCTCCGCTCCGCGCTCACGATCCTGGGGATCGCCACGGCGGTGATGGCGTTCGGCCTGATCCGCACCATCGTGGGCGCGTGGAACGCCGGCGTCACCGGGGCGGCCGCCAACCGCATGATCACCCGCCACCGGGTATCGCTCATCTTCCCGATCCCGCTCCCGTACCGGGACGAGATCGCCCGGGTCCCGGGGGTCACGGCGGTGTCGTGGGCCAACTGGTTCGGCGGGGTGTACGGCGAGCCCAACGACTTCAAGAACTTCTGGCCCCGGTTCGCGGTCGACCCGGACACGTACTTCGATCTCTACCCCGAGTTTCAAGTGCCCCCGGACCAGCTGGCCGCGTTCAAGAAGGAGCGCGACGCCTGCATCGTCGGCCGCAAGCTGGCGCAGCAGCACGGCTTCAAGCTGGGCGACGTGATCACGATGGAAGGCGACATTTTTCCCGGAAGGTGGCAGTGGGTGGTGCGCGGGATCTACACCGGGCGCGACCCGTCGACCGATGAGACCCAGATGTTCTTCCAGTTCGCCTACCTCTTCGAGCAGGTGCGCCAGCGGGAGCCCGGGCGCCCCGTGGACGCCGGGTTTTACATCCTGCGCGTCGGGTCGTCCGACGCGATGGCCCGCGTCGCGGCGGCGGTGGACACGGAGTTCGTGAACTCGCGCGCGCCCACGAAGACCGAGAGCGAACGCGAATTCCAGCAGAGTTTCGTCCAGATGTCGTCCGCGATCATCACGTCGCTGCAGGTCATCTCGGTCGTAATCGTCGCGATCATCTTGTTGGTGCTCGGGAACACGATCGTCATGTCGGTGCGGGAGCGGACCCGTGAATACGCGGTCCTCAAGACGCTCGGTTTCTCCGGGCGCCACCTCGTGGCGCTGGTGCTGGGCGAGGCAATGGCGATTTCCCTTTCCGGAGGCGTGGTCGGGCTGCTGTTGACCTTTCCCATCGTGAAGGGTTTCTCGAAGGCGCTCCCGACGTTCTTCCCGGTGATCAACGTCGCCCCCCTCACCATCGCGCTCGGGCTCGGGGCCGCTCTCCTCGCGGGCCTCGCGGCGGCGGCCATCCCGGCGAACCGCGTGGTGCGCACGCCGATCGTGATCGGCCTGCGGACGGTGGGGTAGGCGACCCATGATGCGGATCCCCTTCTCCTATATCTGGCGCAGCCTCTGGGCCCGCCGTCTCACCACGGCGCTTACCATCGGCGGCGTGGCGCTCGTCGTATTCGTGTTCGCCGGCGTGCTCATGCTCGCGCGCGGCCTGGAAGCGACCCTGGTCGAGTCGGGCTCGCCCGACAACGCGATCGTGCTCCGGCGCTCGGCCACGTCGGAGCTCTCCAGTCAGGTCGACCGCGCGACCGCGGATGTGCTCGAAGCCGACGCCGGCGTAGCGCGGGGGGCCGAGGGGCGTCCCCTCCTCTCGCGCGAAGTGGTCCTCGTCATCGACCTCTACAAGAAGAAGAGCAACGCGCTCGGGAACGTGTCGATTCGGGGCGTATCGTCCCGTGCCCTGGAGCTCCGGCGCGGCGTTCACATCGTCCAGGGACGGCCCTTCCAGTTCGGTACGCACGAGGTGGTCGTGGGCAAGAGCATCGCCAACCAGTTCAAAGGGGTGACCCTCGGGGCGGAGCTCGCGTTCGGCGGCGACCGCTGGAGCGTGGTGGGACTCTCGGACGCGGGCGGCACGGCCTTCGACTCGGAGATCTGGGGCGACGCCGACCAGTTCATGCAGGCGTTCGGTCGCCCGGTCTATTCGTCTCTGACCTTCCGCCTCGCCGACGCCGGTCACTTCGATCAGCTCAAGGCTCGCCTCCAGGCGGACCCGCGCATGCAGTACGTGGAGCTCAAGCACGAGCGGGAGTATTACAAGGAGCAGTCCCAGACGCTCGCGACGTTCATCCGGATTCTCGGGCTGGTGGTGACCACCATCTTCAGCTTCGGCGCGATGATCGGCGCGATGATCACCATGTACGCCGCAGTCGCGAACCGCACGGTCGAAGTGGGCACCTTGCGGGCCCTGGGATTCGGACGGCGGAGCGTCCTGGGAGCGTTCCTGCTCGAATCCGTGGTGCTCGCGCTGGTGGGTGGCGCACTCGGCGTCGCGCTCGCGGCCCTGCTGTCGTTCGCCCGGATCTCGATCATCAACTTCCAGAGTTTCTCGGAGATCGGCTTTGGGTTCGCGCTGTCGCCCGGCGTCGTCAGGAGTGCCCTGCTGTTCGCCGTGGTGATGGGCGTGGTCGGCGGCTTCCTCCCGGCGGTGCGCGCCGCGCGACTGAACATCGTCAACGCGCTGCGGGCGTCGTAGCCCGAGGCTCGGGGCGGTGAAGCTCACCGCGCTCGCCGCGCACACCCCCGAAGCCGTACGCGCGGCGCTCGCGGCGCGGGGCTGGGACGCCCAGCCCGCGTGGTTCGCGGCCACCGGCGTGCAATCCCTCGTGGTCCTGCTCGAGGATGTCGCCGAGCCCGAGCGCGAAGCCCTGGTGCGCTGGGGTGCCAAGGCTGGCGCCGACGTGCTCACCGGCGAGGGCTGGGCGCTCGTGAGCGCGGCGGCGAGCCGGCTGGCCCCGCTGGCGCGCCCCGACCGGTTGCCGGCGGGACTCGAGAACCTGGCGCCCGAGCTGGGCCGGTTCCTCGCGAGCTACGCCGACCCGCCGCGCCGCTGGGAGATCGCGGGGCGCGCGCTCGCCCTCGACCATCCGGTCTTGATCGGGATCGTGAACGTGACGCCCGACTCCTTTTCGGACGGCGGCCGCTTCTCCACCGTAGAGCGCGCGGTGGCGCAGGCCGAGCGGCTGGTGGCGGAGGGGTGTGAGCTGCTGGACGTGGGCGGCGAGTCGACCCGGCCCGGCGCGACGCCCGTGGCGCCGGCCGAGGAGATCGCCCGCGTGGCGCCCGTGATCGAGCAGCTGGTGCGTCGCGGGTTGGGGCCGGTGTCGGTGGACACGCGCAAGGCCGCCGTCGCCCGCGCGGCGCTCGCGGCCGGCGCCGGGGTGATCAACGACGTGTCGGGCCTGGCGTTCGATCCCGACCTGGCGCGCGTGGTGGCCGAGGGCGGGGTCGGCGTGATCGTCATGCACATGCGCGGGACGCCCGACACCATGGACGGGCTGGCCGTGTACCGCCACGTCGCGGCCGAAGTCGCAGGCGAGCTGGGCGCCGCGACCGCGCGGGCCGAACGGGCCGGCGTGCCGCGCGAGCGCATCGTGGTGGACCCGGGGTTCGGGTTCGCGAAGGGAGCGGAGCAGAACTTTCGGCTGCTCGATGAGCTGGCAACCGTGGTCGGCTTGGGCTATCCTGTAGCGGTAGGGCCGTCGCGCAAACGCTTTCTCGGGGCCGCCACGGGACGGCCGGTCGAAGATCGCGACCGCGCCACGGCGGTGGCGTGCGCGCTCGCGTGGGAGCGCGGGGCACGCCTGTTCCGGGTCCACGACGCCGCGCTCGCCTGCGAGGCGCTGCGAGTGGCCGGCGCGACGACGGGGAACGGCACGAGCGCACCGTGAACTTCGAAGCCTACCGGTTCCTGATCCCGCGGTTCTGGCCGGACGTGGTCGAGATCCTGCTCGTCGCGTTCGTCATCTACCGCTTCCTGCTGTTCCTGGTCGGGACGCGGGCGATGCAGATCGTGGTGGGCGTCATGATCCTGTCGATCGCCTACTTCGCGTCGCTGCTCGCCAAGTTCACGATGATCAGCGCGCTGCTCTCCTACGTCTTCACGTTCGGCGCGTTCGCGGCCGTGGTGGTGTTCCAGCCCGAGCTGCGGAACGCCCTGGCCCGGCTCGGTCAGTCGCGGTTCATGCGCCGCTTCTCGCAGAGCGAGCGCCAGTCCGTGGCCGAGGAGATCGCCGAGGCGATGGACCGGCTGTCGCGTGCCGGCACCGGGGCCATCGTCGCCGTCGAGGGCGACATCGGGCTCGAGGAGTTCATCTCCTCCGGCGTCCCGATGGAGGCCAAGGTGTCGGCCGACCTGCTCACCACCATCTTCACGCCGTACTCGCCGTTGCACGACGGCGCCGTGCTGGTGCGGGGCGACCGCATCATCGGCGCCGGCTGCGTGCTTCCCCTCACCCAATTCAAGGTCGCGGACAAGTCGCTCGGTACCCGCCACCGCGCCGCGCTGGGACTGTCCGAGGAGACCGACGCCACCGTGTTCGTGGTCTCCGAAGAGACCTCGACCATCTCGGTGGCCAGTCACGGGTTGCTACACCGCCACCTCACGCCGCAGCAGGTACGCGATCTCCTCTCCGGGGCCATCGCGCACCTCGAAGGCGGCGAACGAGTTACCGCCGCAGCCGGCTGACCCCCCCGATTGTTTCAATAAGCGCACCGGGCTAATTTCCGCGGTTATGAATTTTGGGGCCCTCCCCGAGCGTCTGGCCCACGTACGGGCCGAGATCGCTCGGCGGCAGGCAATCGCCGGTCGGACGCACCCGGTGACGATCGTGGCGGTGACGAAGGGCTTCGGACTGGATGCGGTGGCGGCGGCGCTCGACGCGGGCCTCGCGGATCTGGGCGAGAATCGGGTGCAGGAAGCGCTGGACAAGATCGATACGCCGGCGGGGCGGCGGGCGACCTGGCACCTGATCGGGCACCTGCAGCGCAACAAGGCGAAGCACGTGGCCGGGCGCTTCGCGCTGGTGCATTCGCTGGACTCGGTGGCGCTGGCCGAGGAGCTGGACCGGCGCACCGGAGCGGCCGGGGGGCGGCAGCGGGTGCTGTTGCAGGTGAACGTGGCGGGGGAGGCGCGGAAGAGCGGGTGTGCGCCGGCGGATGCGCCGGCCGTGGCGCGCCGGGTGGCCGGGCTGCCGCATCTGGCACTCGAAGGACTGATGACTATCGCGCCGTTCACCGATGCCGAGGACGTGCAGCGGCGCACGTTCCGTGGGCTGCGCGAGCTGCGGGACGCCTTGCAGGAGGAGGGCCTATGGCTGCCGACGCTCTCGATGGGGATGTCCGCCGACTACGGTCCGGCGGTCGAGGAGGGGGCAACGGTGATCCGCTTGGGTACAGTCCTGTTCGGTCCGAGGGAGCCGACCCCGTGAGCGAGCCCGCCTTCCATCTCACCCCGCTCGACGTCCGGAAGCAGGAGTTCCGGCGCCGCCTGCGGGGGTACGAGCCGCTCGGCGTCGAGGACTTTCGCGCCCGCGTGGCGGACGAGCTGGAGCGGATCCTGCGCGAGAAGGCGGTACTGGACGAACGCTTGGCGGCGCTGGGGGAGCAGCTGCGGGTATACCGGGAACGCGAGCGCGCCATGAACGAGGCGCTGGTGGCAGCGCAACAGCTGCGCGAGGAGACCCGGGCGGGCGCGGCGCGCGAGGCCCAGGTGATCGTGCGCGAAGCGCAGGCCGAGGCGCAGCGCATCCTCGACGGCGCGCGTGCCTCGCAGGGCGAAGTCGAGCGGCAGAGCGCGGATGTGCAGCGTCAGTTCCAGGCGTACGTGGCCGGATTTCGCGCGCTGCTCGAGCGTCAACTCGCCGAGCTGCGCGCGCTGGACGGTCAACGGGACGGATGATCGCGGAGGCGGTTCGCGCGGTGCAGGCGCGGACCCGGCTCGTCCCGGAGGTCGCGATCATCCTCGGCACCGGGCTCGGGGGGCTCGCCGGCGAGGTGAGCGTGGAGACCCGCATCCCCTACGGCGAGATCCCCGGGTTTCCGTTGTCGACGGTGGAGAGCCACGCCGGCGCGCTGCTGGTGGGGACGCTGGGCGGGCGGCGCGTCATGGCGATGCAGGGGCGGTTCCACCGCTATGAGGGCTACTCGCTCGCGCAGATCGCCTTCCCGGTGCGCGTGCTGCGGCAGCTCGGCGCGGGGACGCTGATCGTGTCGAACGCGTGCGGCGGGATGCATCCCCTGTGGAGCCCGGGCGACTTGATGCTCATCGCCGATCACATCAATCTGCTGGGCGACAACCCGCTCGTCGGCCCCAACGACGAGCGGCTCGGCCCGCGGTTTCCCGACATGTCCGAGCCCTACGACGCCGGCCTGCGCGCCCTGGCGCGGGCCGTCGCGCTGGAGCGGGGCCTCACGCTGCGCGAGGGCGTCTACGTGGCCGTCACGGGCCCGAGCCTCGAGACGCGCGCCGAATACCGCATGCTGCGCGCGCTCGGCGCCGACGTGGTGGGCATGAGCACGGTGCCGGAGGTGATCGCGGCGGTGCACCTGGGCGTACGCGTGCTCGGGGTGTCGATCATCACCGACCAGTGCCTGCCCGACGCGCTGACCCCCACGTCGGTGGAGCAGATCATCGCGGTGGCGCGCGGCGCCGAGCCCCGGCTCGCGGCGCTGGTGCGTGGCGTGCTGGAGCGCCTCAACTGATGGTCTACCGGCTGTTCGATCCCAAGCTCTCGCCGGACGCGCTGGAGAAGCAGCTGCTCGCGGCCTGGAAGCACGAGCGCCTGTTTCAGAAGACGCAGGAAGCCGCCCGGTACGGCCCGCCGTTCGTGTTTTACGAGGGACCGCCCACGGCCAATGGGCGGCCGGGCATCCATCACGTGTTCGCCCGCACCATCAAGGACCTGATCTGCCGCTACCACACGATGCTCGGGCAGGGCGTGACCCGCATCGCGGGCTGGGACACGCACGGCCTGCCTGTGGAGATCGAGGTCGAGAAGACGCTCGGCATCTCGGGCAAGAAGCAGATCGAGGCGTACGGCGTCGAGAAGTTCAACCAGCTGTGCCGCGAGAACGTCTTCACCTACAAGACGGACTGGGAGTCGCTGTCCGAGCGCATCGGGTACTGGCTCGATTACGAGCATCCCTACGTCACGTACACGCCCGAATACATCGAAACGGTGTGGTGGCTGCTGAAGCGGCTGCACGACAAGGCGCTGCTGTACCGGGGGCACAAAGTGCTGCCCTATTGCCCGCGCTGCGGCACGGCGCTGTCGTCGCACGAGTTGGCGCTGGGCTACGAAGAAGTCCAGACCAACTCCGTCTTCGTGACCTTCCCGCTGGCGAGCGATCCGAAGCGCCAGCTGGTGATCTGGACCACGACGCCGTGGACCCTGCTGTCGAACGTGGCGGTGGCGGTGCATCCCGACCTGGAATACGGCGAGTACGAGGTGAACGGCGTCCGCTACGTGGTCGCGGTCGAGCGCGCGACACATGTCCACGTGGGCGGCAAACCGCTGGCGGCGGCCCCGCGCGTCGCCGGGTATCCGGGACGCGAGCTCGTGGGCCAGAAATACTTGCCGCCGCTCGAGGTGGTGCCGCTGCCGCCGGATGGGCAACGGGCGGTCGTCGTGGCGGGAGGGTTCGTCTCAGCGGAGGAGGGGACGGGACTCGTGCACATGGCCCCCGCCTTCGGCGCGGATGACTACGCCGCCGCGCAGCAATATGGGCTCGCCATGGTGAACCCGGTGGCACCGGACGGGACGTTCCAGGGCACGCGCTGGGACGAGATCAACGGCAGGCTGGTGACCGATAAGGAGACGAACCGGCTGATCATCGAGCGCTTGAAGCGCGACGGTCGCTGGCTCGAGACCCTGCCGTACACGCACAATTATCCGTTCTGCTGGCGCTGCGACTCGGCGCTGATCTACTACGCGCGCAGCTCCTGGTTCGTGCGGACGACCGCGGTGAAGGCCCGCATGCTCGAGGTCAACGCGCAGGTCGGCTGGCACCCGCCCGCGATGGGCACCGGCCGGTTCGGCGAGTGGCTCGAGAACAACGTCGACTGGGCGCTGTCGCGCGATCGCTACTGGGGCACGCCCCTCAACGTGTGGCAATGCGATGCCGAAGGGGAGCACCGCGAAGTCATCAGCTCGTTCGCCGAACTGGCGGAGCGCTGGGGCAAAGCGCTGCCGCGTGACTTCGATCCCCACAAGCCGACTATCGACCAGTACACCTGGCGCTGCCGCTCCTGCGGAGGCACGATGCGGCGCGCGCCCGAAGTGATCGACGCCTGGTTCGACTCGGGCGCCATGCCCTACGCGCAATGGCACTACCCGTTCGAGCACCAGGCCGACTTCAAGGCGCACTTTCCGGCCGACTTCATCTGCGAGGGGGTGGACCAGACGCGCGGCTGGTTCTATTCGCTGCTCGCGATAGGGGTCACGGCATTCGACTCTCTCGTCTACAAGAACGTGATCGTGAACGAGCTGGTGCTCGACGCGCAGGGCCAGAAGATGTCCAAGAGCCGCGGCAACGTCGTGAATCCCTGGGAAGTGATCGAGGAGTACGGCGCGGACGCGGTGCGCCTCTACCTGCTGGGCCAGAGCCAGGTGTGGCTGCCCAAGCGGTTCGACCGGCGCCAGGTGCCCGATGTCGCGGGCGGGTTCCTGAACACCGTGCGCCACACCTACAATTTCTTCGCGCAGTACGCGGGCGACTGGAAGCCATCCGACGGTGGAGCGCCGCTGGCCGGCCGCGCCCTCGCCGATCGCTGGGTGCTGGCCCGGCTGGACGAGGTGGTCGCGGCGACGCGCGCGGCCTGGAACGACTACGACGTGACGACCGGCGTGCGCGCCATCCTGGGGTTCGTCGTGGACGACCTCTCCAACTGGTACGTCCGCACCAACCGGCCGCGCTTCTGGGCCCCCGACCGCGCGGCCGACCCGACCGCCCTGGCGACGCTGCACGAGGTGCTCGTGACGGCGGCCCGGCTGCTCGCGCCGGTGGCGCCGTTCATCGCCGACTGGCTGCACCGCGCGCTCACGGGAACCTCGGTGCATCTGGCGCCGTTCCCGGCCGATCAGGGGCGGCGCGAGCCGGAGCTGCTCGAGGCCATGGCGGCGCACCGGCGCCTCGCGTCCCTGGCGCGGGCGGCGCGGGAGAGCCGGAAGCTCAACGTGCGTCAGCCGGTCGCCCGGCTGCAAGTGGCCGTCCCGGCGGCCGTGAAGGGCCCGGCCTTTGCCGACCTGTTAGATATCCTGGCCGCGGAAGTGAACGCCAAGGCCGTCGACGTCGCGGGCTCGGACCACGAGCTCGTGCGTCTGAAAGGCAAGGCCGAGTTCCGCAGCCTGGGGAAGCGCTACGGCAAGGACACGCCCCGGGCGGCCGCGTTGGTGTCGCAGCTCACCGCGGAACAGCTCGGGGCCCTCGAACATGGGGACCCCGTTCGGGCGGGGGAGTTCGAGCTGCAGCCCGCGGACGTGGTGGTGACGCGTGAGGTGGTGAGCGACTGGGCGGTCCAGGCCGACGGCCCGTACGTCGTCGCCGTCGACCCGCGGTTGTCGGAGGACCTGATCCAGGAGGGCCTGGCGCGGGAGCTGGTGCATCGCGTGCAGCGGCTGCGCAAGGAGGCGGGCTATGAGTACACGACCCGCATCGAGCTGAGCGTGGCCGGCGCGGCGGATATCGTGGCGGCCGTGTCGGCGTTTCAAAGCTTCGTCGAGGGCGAGACGCTGGCCCGCAAGCTGGTGCTCGGCAGCGTGCTCGACGAAGCGGATGTGACGCGAGAATTGGACATCGAGGCGCGCCGGGTGACGATTGCGCTCCGGCGCCACGACGGACGAAAGGGCGGTACGCGATAATGCCGGCGAAATCGAAAGCCAAGACGACCAAGGGTGGCCTGAGCAAGAAGCAGCTGACCCACCTCGAAAAGCGACTGCTCGAGGAGCGCGCCCGGGTGATGAAAGAGCTCGGCTACTACGACGAGTCGTTCAACTCGAGCCTGCAGGCGTCGGACGGCGATCTCTCGAGCTACTCGTTCCACATGGCGGACCAGGGCACGGACGCCATGGAGCGCGAGAAGGCGTTCTTGTTCGCCTCGCAGGAAGGTCGCTATCTGTGGCACGTCAACCAGGCCCTGCGGCGGCTGTACCAGACCCCCGAGAAGTTCGGCAAATGCGAGCAGTGCGGCGAGGACATCCTGTTCGAGCGGCTCGACGCCCTGCCGCACGCGCGGCTCTGCATCAAGTGCAAGGCCAAGGAGGAAGATGGCAAGCGTCGCTGATCGGCGGGTGTTCTGGGGAACGGCCGCCGCGGTCGTCGTCGCGGACCTCGCCACCAAACTGCTCGCGGAGGCGTGGCTCGCGCCCACGCGGCCCGTCCGCCTGCTCGGCGACTCCGTACAGCTGCGGCTCGTGTTCAACCAGTGCGCCGCGTTCGGACTGTGCCTCGGCGCCTACTCGCGCTGGATCTTTTTCGCGCTCGCGATCGTGGCGCTGTTCGTGCTGCGGTCCATGGTGCTGGCGACGCGCCCGGGCGATCGCTTTCGCATCGTCGCGCTCGCGCTGGTGTGCGCCGGCGCGGTCGGCAACGTGATCGATCGCGTCCGCAGCGCGCGGGGCGTCGTGGACTTCGTGGACGTGGGGATCGGGAGCGCGCGCTGGCCGACCTTCAACGTCGCCGACTCCGCCATCACGGTGGGGGCGATCGCGCTCGCCGTGTCGCTCTGGCTCGAGGGCCGGGCGCAGGAGCGGGCGAAGGAGGCCAGGGCGGCCGAGCCCTGATGGCCGCCGTCACGTTCTGCGTCGTCGTTCCCGAGACCGAGCGTCTCGACCGCTTCCTCGCCGATCAGCTCGCGCTGTCCCGCACCGTCGCCGCCCGCCTCATCGCCGACAAGCACGTCACTCGCGACGGACGACCGCTCCGTGCCGCCGCGCAGCTCGAGCGCGGGGCCGTGGTGACCGTCGAGCTCCCGCCCGACGAGCCGGCCCCGCCGAGCTACGCGCCTGTTCATCGCGACCTCACGTTTGCGTACGAAGACGAGCACCTCGCGGTGCTCGACAAGCCCGCCGGCCTGGTCGTCCATCCCGGCCCGGGTCACTGGGACGACACGCTCGTCAACGTGCTCGTGGGACGGGGCACCGCGCTGGCGCAGGGCGCCACCGAGGGGCGGCCGGGCATCGTGCACCGGCTCGACCGCGACACGTCGGGACTGCTGCTGGTGGCGAAGACCGAACTGGCGCACCGCCGGCTCACGCGCATGATCGAGCGGCGCGAAGTGCGGCGCGTGTACGCCACGCTCGCCTGGGGTCACTTCGCGAACAGCCCGGTGGACATCGAGGCGCCGATCACGCGCCACCCGAAGGATCGCAAGCGCATGACGGTCCTGGCGGGCGGGCGTCACGCGGTCACGCACGCGCGCGTCGTCGCGCGCTTCGCCCACGCCGACCTTGTGCGGGTCGAGCTGGGCACCGGGCGCACGCATCAGATCCGCGTGCACCTGGCGCACGTGGGGCACCCGGTCGTGGGCGACCGCGAGTACGCGTTCGGTGGCAGCCGCCGGGTCACGGCGGCGGCGCGCCCGGCGGCCGAGCGCCTCGAGGCGCTCGCGCCGCGCCAGCTGTTGCACGCGGCGGTGCTGGCGCTGGTGCATCCGGTGAGCGGCGCGCGGCTGGTGCTGCGCTCGGAATGGCCGCGCGACCTCGTCCCGGCGCTCGCCGAAGCGGCGGCCGATGCGACTTTGCTTGCTCAACGCAACCCCTTGCAGTATCTTGGCTTCTTCGCTTCGGATGAGTGACGCCGCAGTCGTTCGACTGCTGCTGTTTCGAGTGGGCGCCCTCCTCTGTGCGGCCGAGGCGGAGCGGGTGCGGGAGATCTTGCCCTGGATCGCGCCCACGCGCATTCCCGGTGCGCCGCCCATCGTGGCGGGCCTGGTGAACGTGCGGGGGACGCTGGTCACGGTCGTCGAGGGCTGGCGGGCGCTGCGTCAGCCCGAGCCGCCCGGCGATGCGGGTCCCGGCACCACGGTCGTGCTCGAGGTGGGCCGCGGCAAGAAGATCCTCGGCTTCACGGTGAACGAGGTGGTGGACCTCCTCTCCGTGGGTGGGGAGGCGCTGGAACGCCGGCAGGCGCTGCCCGGCATCGATCCGACCCTGGTGCGGGCCGTCGGGCGTCGCACCGGTCAACTCTTCGTGGTCCTCGATACCGACGCGCTGCTAACCCCCATTCTGTCTTCCTAGGGAGGATGTGTGAGCCACACTGTCCTCGTCTGCGACGACGCCATCTTCATGCGGACGATGATCTCGGACATCCTGGCCCAGGCGGGGTTCGAGATCGTGGGAGAAGCGGAAACGGGGTCCCAGGCGGTCGAGAAATACCGCCAGCTCAAGCCCGATCTCGTCACCATGGACATCGTCATGCCGGACATGGGCGGCATCGATGCCGTGCGCGAGATCGTCAAGCAGGATCCCGACGCCAAGATCCTCATGTGCAGCGCGATGGGCCAGCAGGCGCTCGTGGTCGAGGCGATTCAGGCCGGGGCGAAGGATTTCGTGGTGAAGCCCTTCCAGCCGTCGCGCGTCCTCGAAGCCGTGCAGCGGGTCCTCGGCTGACTCCATGGACCTCTCGCAGTACGCCGAGCTGTTCCTGGCCGAGAGCCGGGAGCACCTGAGCGCCTGTAACCAGCTGCTGCTCGACTGGGAGCGCACCCCCGCCAATTCCGCACCCGTGGGCGGGCTGTTTCGCGCGGTGCACACGGTGAAGGGCATGGCGGCGACCATGGGCTACGGCCGGGTCACCGATATCGCTCACCGTACCGAGAACCTGCTCGACCTGCTGCGCCGCGGCTCGCGTCCCGCGACCGACGAGCTGCTGCAGCTCTTGTTCCGCGCGCGCGACGCGCTCGAGCACGCCGTGGAGCTCTCGGTCGTCGGACGAGAGGACGAGCTCGAAGTGGTGGAGGTCGTGGCCGATCTCGAGAGCGCGGCCGCGCTGCTCGCGGGTCCCGAGCGAGCGGCGCCGGCTCCCCCCACGGCCACGGCGGTCGTGGCGCCGGCGGCACCGGGGGGGGGCCGGCTGGTGCAGGTGACGCTGCGTGCCGAGGCGCCGCTCAAGGGCGGGCGCGCGCTGCTCGCCCTCAAGCGGGCGCAGGCGCTCGGCGCCGTCCAGGGTGTGACGCCGCCCCAGGCGGGGTTCGAGTCCGACGACTTCGACGGCCGGTTCAGCTTCCGGCTCGACTCGTCCGCCACCGCGGCGGACATCGAGCGGGCAGTACGTGCGGCGGGGGACGTGGAGCACGTGTCCGTCGGAGGGGGGGGCGAAGAGCGCCGGGCCGCGGCTCCGCGAGGTGGTGCGGCGGCGGCGACCGCGGCGGAGGCGACACCGGAGAAGAGTCGCCACATCCGCGTGGACCTGCGGCGCCTGGACGAGCTGATGGACCTGATCGGCGAGCTGGTGACGGTGCGCGGCCGCTTGAACGAGCTGGCGGCGGCGCGGCGTGATCCCGCCGTCGACGACGTGGCGATCCAGATCTCGCGTCTCTCGGCGGACCTGCAGGCCGGGATCATCCAGGCGCGCATGACGCCGGTGTGGCAGGTGTTCGACCGCTTCCCGCGCCTGGTACGCGATCTGGCACGCGAGCTGGACAAGCAGGTGGCGTTCCGCGTGGAGGGAAAGGAGATCGAGCTCGATCGGGCGATCCTCGACGAGCTGGGCGACCCGCTGCTGCACCTGCTCCGCAACGCGGTGGACCACGGCATCGAGACGCCGGCCGAGCGGCGCCGCGGTGGCAAGCCGCCCGAGGGCGAGATCGTGCTGGCGGCGGTGCGTGAGCGGGCCAGCGTGGCGATCAGCGTGAGCGACGACGGACGTGGCATCGACCGCGCCCGGATCCTGGAGCGGGCCCGACGCGAGGGACTGGTCGATCCCCACGCGGAGGCGCTGTCGGACGATCAGCTGCTGCGGGTGCTGGCGCGCCCCGGGTTCTCGACCGCGGAGGCCGTGACCAGCGTGTCGGGGCGGGGCGTGGGGATCGACGTGGCTGTGACGCGCATCCGCGCGCTGGGCGGCTCGATCGACATACGTACAGAGACGGGCAAGGGGACGAGCTTCGTGCTGCGGCTGCCGGTGACGTTGGCGATCGTGCGGGCCTTGATCGCGGGGGTCGGCCGTGAGCGCTACGCCCTGCCGCTGACGTACGTCGCGGAGACGGTCGAATTTGGGGTGCAGCCGACCACGATCGTCGAAGGGCGCGAGGCGATCGTGCTGCGCAACCGTGTGGTACCCCTGGTGCACCTGCGGCGCATGCTGGGCGTGAGCGGAGACGCGCCGCGGCGCTGCCCCATCATCGTGCTCGAAATGGGCGAGCGCACGAGCGGCATCGTCGTGGACGGGATGCTGGGCCAGCAAGAGATCGTCGTGAAGGGCTTCGACCCGCCGCAGGGGACGCTCCCGGTGTTCAGCGGAGCGACCATCATGGGCGACGGGATCCCGGCGTTGATTCTCGACGCCGGCGGGCTCGTCTAGGCTCATGGGAGGCGGCATGGAGGACGTGCGGGATCTGAAGGAGCTGCAGATCGACGCGCTGCGGGAGGTGGCCAACATCGGGGCGGGGCACGCCGCCACGGCGTTGTCGCAGCTCACGAACCGCCGGATCATGATCAGCGTGCCGCAGATCAACATCGCGCGGCTGGAGGAAGTGCCTGACCTGCTGGGTCATCCCCAGGAGGTCGTCGCCGCCGTGCTGATGCACATGCTGGGGGACCTGACCGGGCGGACCCTGCTCTTGTTCCCCGAATCGGTGGGGCGGCGGTTGTGCGACATGCTGCTGCGCCGTCCGATCGGCACGACGGCGGCGTTCGACGCGCTCGAGCAGTCGTGCCTCAAGGAGGCGGGCAACATTCTCGCGGGCGCCTACATGAACGCGCTGTCGGACTTCATGGGGATGCTGCTCTTGCCCTCGGTGCCGAGCCTCGTGGTGGACCTGTCCGCCGCGGTGCTGACCACCACCTACCTCAACTTCGGACACGAGCGCGACTTCGTGTTCTGCGTCGAGACCGAGTTCGCCATCGACTCGCCTGAGGGGCTGCGGGGCCACTTCCTGCTGCTTCCCGATCTGGCGTCGCTCAAGGCCATTTTTGACGCCATCCGCCTGAGCTGACCCGTGACGGCGCCGGCGCTCTCGGAACGCGACCTCGCCGTCCTCCGATCCTTCGCCCGCCGGATCGACCCCTCGGACGCCGGAGCACACAACAACCTCGGCGTCCTGTATTACCAGAAGGGCCTGGTCGAGGACGCAATCGCGGAATTCACGCGGGCGCTCGAGCTCGACCCGAAGATGCAGGTCGCGCAGCGCAACCTCGAGATCGCCTATCACGACACCGGCTACTACGACCAGCGCGTGGCCCAGCTGCGCGAGCGGCTGCGGAGCGCCCCGGACGACCGCGACGCGCGCTGGGAGCTGGGCCGCGCCTACGCGATCCTCGGCGCACAGGAAGACGCCGTCGGTGAGTTCGAGCAGCTGCTGGCGCACCGCGCCAACGACGTGGCCGCCATCATCCAGCTCGGGCTCGCGGAAAAGAACCGCGGGCGGCAGGAAGCGGCGACGGAGTGGTTTCTGCGGGCGGTCGAGCTCGAACCCGAGTCGAGCGTGGTGCACTTCTATCTGGGCGAGATCTATTACAACCGGGGCTTGAACGCCGAGGCGCTCGGGGCGCTCGAGCGGGCGGTGGCCCTGAACCCCGACAACGCCAACGCCCATTACCTGATGGCCTTCGTCCTGGGCGACCTGGGTCGCCATCAGGACGCCCGGGCCGCGTCGAAGCGCGCGATCCAGCTGAATCCACCGCTGGCGCGGGCCCAGACCAACCTCTCGCTCGAGCGCTACACCGCGGAGCGCCAGAGCCAGGAACGGCGCCAGCGCCTCGCGCCCGAGCCGCAGGTGGTGGAAGGGAACGAGCTGGCGCACTACAACCTCGGGCTCGCGTTCCGGCAGAAGGGCTACTACAACGAGGCGCTGCGGGAGTACCGGCTGGCGCTGGAGCGGGGCGAGGACCGGCGGCTGACGCTGCAGGCGATGGCGGAGGTGCATCTCCTGAAGCACGACTTCGCCACCGCGCTCGAGCTGTACGAGACGCTGCTGCGGGAGGTCCCCGACTCGCCCAAGCTGTGGAACGAGCACGGGGTCGTGCTGCACCAAGCGGGCCGCACCGAGGAAGCGCTGGCGTCCTACCAGCAGGCGGTGCAGGTGGATGCGAAGTACGCGCTCGCCTGGAACAACCTCGGCGTGGTGCAGGCGCACAAGACCGCGGCCGACGCGGCGATCGAGTCGTTCCGGACGGCGCTGCGGCTGCAAGGCGCGTTCAGCGCGGCGCGCCTCAACCTGGCCCTGCTGCTCTACCAGCTGCGCCGCTTCCAGCTGGCGCTCGAGGCATACCGGCAGGTGCTGTCGGGCGAGCCCGCCTCCGCGGCGGCCTGGAACGGCGTGGGGCTGGTGCTGGTGGAGCTGAAGCGTTTTCCCGACGCGCGCAACGCGTTCGTGCGGGCGGTAGAAGCGGACCCCGCGCACGCGGGCGCGCACTACAACCTCAGCTTCACCCTGTCGAACCTGGGCGACTTCGACGGCGCGCTCCGCGCCACCAAGCGCGCCCTGGAACTCGATCCCTACTACGTGTCGCAGAAGTTCGCGCTCACGATCGACCTGCAGTACGAGAAGACCACGATCGGGATCGCCCCCGAGATTTCGGCCGATGTGACCGCCGAGACGATCGGCGAGGACTTCAGCTTCGATCAACGGCTGCTGGACAACATCTTCCAGGAGCTCGAGCCGCCCCCCGCTCCCGAACCGGCGGCGGGGAAGGCGGCCGACGACCCGCTGGCGCTGGCCCGCGACTACGTGAGCAAGGGGTTGATGGACGTCGCGGCGGCGGAGGCGGTGCGGGCGGTGCAGCGGGGCGCGAGCCGCGCCGACGCGGCCGTCCTGCTCGGCGACATCTTCGCGAAGCGGGGCCTGCACGGCGAGGCGCTGGAGCGCTTCCGCGAGGCGCGCGCGCTCGAGACCGACCGCGTGGACGCCCGCCTCGGCGAGGTGAAAGCGTTATTCGCGCTGGGTGGCCGCCGCGCCGAGGAGGCGCGTGCGTTGGCCGAGGAGCTGCTCGTGCTCGCCCCCGACCACGTGGACGCGCTGGTGGCGGTGGCGCGGGGACGCGCCGCGGCGGGCGACGCGGCCGGGGCGCTCACGGCGCTGCAGCAGGCGCAAACGCGGGCGCCGGGGCGCGCCGATCTGCACAAGCTCCAGGGGGACGTGGCGACAAAGGTCGGCGATAAGCAGGGCGCCCTCGCCGCGTACCGCGCGGCGCTCGAGCTCGACCCGGGCTACGTGCAGGTGTGCGTGGATCTCGGCCGGCTGCACGAGGAGAAGGAAGACTGGAGCGCCGCGCAGCAGGCGTACGAACGGGCGCTGGACGCGCTCCCCACCTTCCACGAGGCGGCGCTCGCGCTGGCGGACCTGCTGCGGCGCTCGGGACGGCTCCGCCAGGCGGTGGTGCGGCTGGCGGAGATGCTCGAGCAGGACCCCTACGACCTCCCCGCGCTGCTGCTCCTGGGGCGGGCGTTGCTCGACGACAAGCGCGACGCGCAGGCGCTCGAAGCGTTCCGCCGGGCCCTCAAGTTCGACCCCGAGCAAGTCGAAGCGCTGTTCCAGCTGGGCGTGGTGCAGGCGCGGCTGCATCGGTATGCCGAGGCGGTGGAAGCGTGGGAGAAAGTGACGCGCGTGGATCCCGGCGGCCCGTTCGCGCAGCGGGCGCGCGTGCACGCCCGCACCGCGCTCGATCTGCAGCACATCTTCGACTCGGATGCCGCCTGATGCCCATCGAGGGACCGCTCCGCGAGCTCGGCATCCACGACGTGTTCCAGCTGCTCGATTTGAGCCGCAAGACCGGCGTGCTGCGCGTGACCTCGGAGCTGCGGCACAACGCGGGCACGGTGTCCTTCGAGGGCGGGACGATCATCTTCGCCGAGATCCGCTCGAATCCGCACCCGCTCGGAGCGCTGCTGTTGCGCACCGGCAAGATCACCGACGCGGACCTGGAGCGCGCGCGCGACATGCAGCAGCGACAGGGGGACAAGCGGCGGCTCGGCGAGATCCTCGTCTCGCTGGGCGCCATCACGCCGCGGGAGCTGGAGCGCCAGGTGCGCTTCCAGATCGAGGAAGTCGTGTTCGAAATGATGAGTTGGCGGGAGGGCTACTTCTCCTTCACCGAGGGCCCGCTCGACCACGCGCCGACGGACGCGACCGTTCGCATCCCCACGGAGGCGCTGCTGATGGAGGGCGCCCGCCGCATCGACGAGTGGTCGCGGATCGAGAGCCGGATCCCGCACCTGGGCGTCGTGCCGGCGCTCGCCCCGCCGCAGGGGGGGGATTCCGGAGAGCTCGATCTGCTGCCGCCCGAGTGGGAGATGCTGGCGGCCATCGACGGCCAGCGGGATGTGCGCGCGATCGCCGCCGCGCTGGGCCGCTCCGACTTCGAGGTCGCGAAGACCCTGTTCGGGCTCGAGAGTGCGGGCGTCATCGTGCTCGCGGACCCCGGCACGACCAAGCGGGAGCGGACCACGCTCGCTGCCGACCTGGCCGAGCTGGTGGCGCGCGCCGAAGACGCGCTGGCCCGGCGCGACATGGAGGAGGCGCGCGGCGTGGCCGAGCAGGCCGCGGGCGTGCATCCGCACGATCCCGCCGTGCACCTGCTGCTCGGTCGCATCGCGCTCGCGGCCGGACGCGGTGCGGACGCGGTGGAAGAGCTAAGGCGCGCCCTGCGGCTCGATCCCCTGGGCGTCGCGGCGTACCGGCTGCTCGGCTACGCGCTCGTCGCGACGGGCCGGTTCGCCGAGGCGCTGGACCAATGGGACCAGTGGGAGCGCCTGGCGCCGCGCTCGGAGGCGGAGCTGGCACGGCTCGACGACGTGCGCCGCGCGCGCGCGGCCGCCCAGACGCTCGCCGGCGCGGGAACCCATGGCTGACGACGTCAAGGCGCTGTCGGCCGAGCTGGCGCGGGACCCGGACAGCCTGGTGTTCCTGCGGCTGGGCGAGCTGCTGCGTCACAAGGGGCAGCTCGACGCCGCCCATCGCGTCGCTCTCACCGGTCTCGAGCGCCACCCCCATCTAGCGGATGCGCACGACATGTACGCGCGCATCCTCGCCGACAAGCACGACTTCGAGCGCGCGTTCGACGAATGGGACATAGCGCTGCGGATCGCTCCCGACCACGTGGGCGCGCTGAAGGGGCTCGCCTTCCTCTATTTCAAGGTGGGCGACGTGCAGCAGGCCGCTGCCCATCTGGAGGCGGCGCAGCGCGTCGCTCCGGATGATCCGGGAATCGCGCAGGCGCTGGCGCTGGCGCACGGCGGCGAGGCCGGACCGGGAGCCGCGTCGCCGGCGCCGGAGCCCATGGCGCCCGCGCCGGCGGCCCAGCCCCTCGAGGAGGCCCGCGTCTTCGCCGGGCTGGAAGGGGCGGAGGAAGGCCTGCTGCTGCTCGACCCGTCGGGACAGGTGCTGGGGGGCGCCCTCAAGGATCCCGCGGGTCGGGACGTGACGGACGCGGTGGCCGCCTACCTGGCGGGTGTGTCGCAGGAGGCGGGGCGCACCGCCAAGCTGCTCGGCCTGGGACGCTGGACCGGACTCGCGGCGGAAGGCCGGCACGGCCACGCCCACCTCACTCCGCCCACGGGGTCGGCGCTGCTGCTCGTGGTGCGCGAGCGCGCAGTTCCGATGGGGCGCCTCGCGATCATCGCCCAGCGCGCCGCCCTCGCGGCACGCCGCTGGCTGGAGGCGCAGGGGTGACCACGGCGTCCGCGGAATACGGCCGGGTGCTCGACCTCGTGACGCGCGTTCACGGGGTGCGCGGCGCGATGCTGGTCGCGGGCGACGACGGGCTCGTCGTCGCCGAGCAGCTGATGGAGGGGATCAAGGGGCCGGCCGTGGCGGCGCTCGCGGCGAGTCTCGCGACCCGGCTACGGCGCGCGCTCGAGGCCGCGGGCGTGGGCGCGGGTCAGTTCTGGCATCTCCAGGCGGAGCAGGGCGCGCTGCTGGTGGTGACCGCGGCCTCGGGGGTCTTGGTGGTCGCCGTAGCGGAGCCCGATGTCAACGTTGGCCTGGTGCGGCTCGAGCTGCTGCGCGCGGCGGAGGCGGTGGGATGACGACGCGCGCGGTCGAGCCGTGGATTCTCGAGCCGCTGGTCAAGTTCGTGAAAGAGGCCGGGGCGCGCCTGGTCCTGCTGATGACCCCGGCGGGCCAGGTGCTCGCGCAGCACGGCTTCTCGCGCGCGGTGGACGTGATGGCGGCCGCGGCGCTGGGCGCCGCCATCATGGCCTCGACCGATGAGATTGCCCGGCAGCTGGGCCAGCCGCCGTTCGCCGGACTCAATCATCAGGGGGAACGGCACGGCATCTTCCTGGCGGCCGTCCCGACCGGGCGCGGCCGGCTGGTCGCGCTCATCGTGTACGACCTCGCTGCTTCGTCGCTCGGCTTGGTGCAGTTATTCTTCGAGCAGCTCGCGGCCGATCTCCAGGCGGCGAGCCCGAAGGACAGCGTGCCCAAGCAGGTGCTCGCGGCGGACTTCGAGCGCGAGCTGAGCGACAGCTTGAACACGCTGTTCGGGAGATAGCCTCGTGTCCCTGGTCAACTTCACGACGCGTGAGATCACCTGCAAGATCGTCTACTACGGGCCCGGCCGCTCGGGGAAGACGACCAACCTGCATTACATCTACGGCCGCGTGCCGGACTCGCGACGCGGCCGCCTGGTGTCGCTCGCCACCCAGACCGACCGCACCCTGTTCTTCGATTTCCTGCCCATCGACCTCGGGCAGATCTCCGGTTTTTCGACCCGGTTCCAGCTCTACACCGTGCCGGGCCAGGTGTACTACAACGCGACGCGCCGGCTGGTGCTCCAGGGCGCGGACGGCGTCGTGTTCGTGGGCGACAGCCAGGCGCGCCAGCTGGACGAGAACCTGGAAAGTCTGCAGAACCTGCAGAGCAACCTGCTCGAGCACGGCGTCGACATCCGCACGATCCCGCTGGTGCTGCAATACAACAAACAGGACTTGCCGCGGGAGCTGATCCTCTCGGCCGCCGATCTGGACGACGCCCTCAATTTCCGCGGCGTGCCGAGCGTCAGCGCGGACGCGCTGCACGGCAAGGGCGTATTCGAGACGCTGAAAGGCATTTCCGAGCTGGTGCTGAAAAAGCTCGCCGCGGGGACGGCGGCGTGACGAGCGCCCTCAACCCCAAGTATTCGTTCGACACCTTTGTGGTGGGCGCCGCCAACCGGCTCGCCGTCACCGCGGGGCGGACCGTCGCGGAGAACCCGGGCGCGGCCTACAACCCCCTGTTCATCTACAGCGGGTCGGGCCTGGGCAAGACCCACCTCCTGATGGCGGTGGGTCACGCGGCGAAGAAGGCGGCGCCCGCGCTGAACATCGAGTACCTCACCCTGGACGAGTACGTCGAGGCGTTCCACGCCGCCATCGCCGCCGGGCAGGGCGACGCGTTCCGCCGCCGCTTTCAGAACGTCGACGTGCTGCTGGTGGACGACGTGCAGTTCCTCACGAACCGCAAGGAGATGCAGTCCGAGCTGTTGCGCTTGACGGAGGCGCTGCAGGTGGGAGGTCATCAGATCGTGCTCACGAGCGACCGTCCCCCGCCCGAGATCGCCGACCTGGACGAGCGCCTGATCTCGCGGCTCTCGGGCGGCCTGGTGGTGGACATCGGGGCGCCGGATTACGAGACGCGGGTCGCGATCCTGCGCCGCAAGGCCGAGGAGCGCGGGGCCAAGTTCGAGCCGGGCGTGCTCGAGACGGTCGCGGGCGCGGAGTCCGGCAACGTGCGCGAGCTGATGGGGGCGCTCAACCGCCTGGTAGCGTTTCAGGCGGTGAACGACCGGTCCATCAACGCGGAGACGGCGAAACAGCTGCTCGGCATCGGGAGCGAGGGCGCGGACGGTGGCAAGGCCGCGGCGCGGCAGGGCGCGGGGCCCGGTGCCCGGGGCCCGGGAGACGAGTTCGGCGACTTCCTGGCCGACGTCACGGTCACGGTGGGGAAGGCGGTCGAGGCCTGGCGGGCGCGGGTGGGCGAAGCCGTGCTGCGCTGGGAGGGCGAAGGCTATCGCACCCGGCGTCTCGAGGCGCTGCTGGAGCGGGATACGCCGTCGGCGGTGGACGAGGTGATCGCGTCGTTCACGCAGGACGTCGAGCGGTTGAAAGAGCTCGAGGCCGAAGTGGCGGAGCTCGACCCCCAGGCCGCCGGGCAGAGCGTGTTTCGCGACCCGGAGCGGCTGGGCGAGGCGGAGGAGGTGGCGACCAAGGTGCGCGACGGCGCCGCGCCGCCCCCGGGGCCGTCGGCCGCGTTTCCGCTCGCGGCGTACGCGGTGGGGCCGTCCAACGAAGTCGCGGTGGGCGCGGCGCGCGCCGTGCTCAAGCAGCCCGGCAAGAAGTACAACCCGCTCGTGCTGGTCGGCAAGAGCGGCCTCGGGAAGACCCACCTGCTCAACGCGATCGGCCTCGAGCTCGCCCGCGGCAAGCGGGCGGTGGTCGCGTGCCTCTCGACGCAGGCCTTCGTGGATGAGCTGATCGCGGCGATCGACGGCGACCGGGTGGACTGGTGGCGGGCGCGCTACCGCCGCGCGACCGCGCTGCTGCTCGACGACATCCATCTCATCGCGGGCAAGGAGCGCACGCAGGAAGAACTGTTCAACTTGTTCAACCTGTTGCAGGACAAGGAGCGTCAGCTCGTCTTCACCGCGCCGGCTCCGCCGCACGCGCTCCCCGGTCTGGAGGAGCGCATCGCGTCGCGGCTGGCCGGGGGCCTGGTCGCGGAGATCACGGAGCCCGACCGCGAGGTCAAGCGGGCCGTGCTGGAGCGCCTGCTGGGGCAGCAGAACGCCAGCCCCGATCCGGCGCTCGTCGACTACCTCGCCGACCGTCCGGCGGAGTCGGTGCGCGGGCTGGTGGGCGAGCTGCAGCGGGTCGTGGGCGCGGCCGCCGCCCAGGATGGTCCGCTCACGGCGGGGCTCGCGCGCGAGGTGCTCGAGGGCCAGGCGCCGCGCGACAGCCGGCGCAGCGCCGGCTTTCGTACGTCGGGGATCGTGGTGTCGAGCCTGGGCGGCATCAAGAGCCGCGAAAAGATCGTGTGGGACTGGAGCGACGTCGCCGACCGCGTGATCGAGGAGTTCCGCTGATGGCCATCAAGGGATCGCTCAAAGAAGCGTCGCTCCCCGACGTGCTCCAGCTGCTGGCGCTGGGGCAGAAGACGGGGTGTCTCTCGATCGCCGACCGCTCGAACTTCGGCTACATCTACTTCGACAAAGGCCGGATCTGCTACGCGTCGATCGTCAACCGCCGCGATCGGTTGGGCGACATCCTGGTCAAGCACTCCAAGATCACCAAGGAACAGCTCGACACCGCCGTCCACCGCCAGACCAGGGAGCACGGCAAGAAGCTCGGCGAGGTCTTGGTCGGCATGGGTGTGATCACGCAGGCCGATCTCGAGCGCTATATGCGGGTGCAGATCGAGGAGTCGGTCTACTACCTGTTCACCTGGACACAGGGGACGTTCAACTTCGAGGCCGATGTGCGCCCCGAGCGCCAGGACTTTCTCGTGTCGATCACCCCCGAGTCGCTGCTGCTCGAGGGCGCGCGCCGCGTGGACGAGTGGAGCCTGATCGAGAAGAAGATCCCCGGGTTCGATTTGATCTTCGTCGTCGACAAGGACCGACTGGCCATCAGCGAGGCCAAGCTGACCGACATTCAGCAGCGCATCCTGCCGCTGCTCGACGGGTCGCGCGACGTGAACCACGTGATCGAGGACTCCGGGCTGGGGGAGTTCGAGATCGGCAAGGCGCTGTACGGACTGATCACCGCGGGGTTCGTCCACCGCGCGGGCCGCACCGCGTCGGCGGCCGACGCGCAGATCACCGACGCCCGCGTGGAAGAGCATCGCAATCTCGGGGTCGCCTTCTACAAGACGGGCATGCTGGACGAGGCGACGCGCGAGTTCCGCCGCGTCGCCGAGCTGCGCTCCGGGGAAGCAAACGCCCACTTTTACATCGGCCTCGTCGCCCTGAAGCAGGCGCGCTGGCGCGAGGCGATGGACGCGCTGCGGCTGGCGGCGGAGAAGGGCGGCAACCGTCCCGCCGTGTTCCACAACCTGGGGTTCGCCTATGAGCAGCTGGGCCGGCTCGAGGAAGCCGAGGCCGCCTACGGCGAGGCGGCCACGCGTGCCCGGACCGATGCGAAGGTGTACCTCGGCTGGGGGGTCGTGGCGCTGAAGCGGGGCGACCATGCGAGTGCCGCCGGCCGCCTGGATCGGGCGCGGGAGCTGTTCGGCAAGGTGCCGCCGCCGGCGTGGTTCTGGGCGCGCACGCTCAGCGCCGCGGGGGCGGGGGAGTTCGAGCTCGCGCAGGAGCTGGCCGAGGAAGGGGCCGAGGCCTACCCGTCGCACGCCGCGCTCCAGAACAACCTGGCGGTGCTCAAGGAGCTCGCGGGAGACCTCGCCGGGGCGGAGGACGTCGTGCGCGCGGCGCGCAAGAACGAGCCCTCGCTCCCTCAGCTGTCCAAGAATCTGGGTGACCTCGCGTACCGCGCGTCGCGCTACGACGAAGCCTGGGAGGCCTACCGGCGCGCGGTGGAGCTGGCGCCCGATCTGGGCGACGACGTGTACTTCAAGCTCGGCAACATCGCATACAAGCGGAACGAGCGTGAGCTCGCGGCCCAGCTGTGGCGCCAGGCGCTCGAGATCAACCCGAAGCACGAGCTCGTCAAGGCCAATCTGGACACGTTGAGCGCGTTGTCGTGACGGCGGGAGGGGGGCCGGACGAGCGGGCGTTTCGAGCGCTCACTCAGAAGATCACGCGGGCGCGAGGCCTGGCGTGCGACAGCTACAAAGATCGCTGCCTGCGCCGCCGCATCGCGGTACGGATGCGCGCGCGCGGCGTCCACACGTTCGACGACTACAGCCGCCTGCTCGATCAGGATCAGCACGAGTACGACCTGCTGGTGGATGCCCTCACCATCAACGTCACCAAGTTCTTTCGCAACGTGGAAACGTGGCGCGCGCTCGCGCCGTGGCTCGACCGGCTGTGGGCCGCGCGCCGGGGCGAGGTGCGGGTCTGGTCGGCCGGGTGCGCATCGGGTGAGGAGCCCTATACGGTGGCGGTGGCGCTGGCCGAGGCGGCGCGCCGCGCCGGCCAGGAGCGGCTGCTCGGCCGCGCCCGTGTGGACGCGACCGACATCGACCGCGCCAGCCTCGAGCGCACGCAGGCGGCGCAGTACCCCGAGGCGGCGTTCAGCGAGACCCCGCCGGAGCTGGTGGCGCGTTATTTCACGGCGCCACCGCGGCAGCCGGCACCGGAGCTGCGGCGCATCGTGCACGTCGCCAAGCACGACCTCACGAGCCAGCCGCCGCCGGCGCCGCCCTACGATCTGGTCGTCTGTCGTAACGTGGTGATCTACTTCGACCGCGCCATGCAGGAGCGTCTGTTCACGCTGTTCGCCGAGGCCCTGACGCCGGGAGGCGTGCTGCTGCTCGGCAAGGTCGAGACCTTGTTCGGTCCGGCGCGCGAGCGCCTCGTGCTGGAAGAGCCCCGCGAGCGGATCTATCGGCTGGCGGGACCGTGACGGGCGGGTCGGCGCCGCAGGAGACGATCGTCAAGGTGGCCGACTGGGCCGCCGGCCGGGCGGATGCGGTGCTCGTGACGCTGGGCCTCGGGTCGTGTGTCGCGATCATGTTGCACGATCCCCGCGCCTGCGCCGGTGCGATGGCGCACATCCTGCTCCCTTCCAAGAGCCTGGCCCGCGACGCGACCAATCCCGCCAAGTTTCCCGAGACCGCGGTGCCGCTGCTGGTGCAGCGGCTCGCGACGCTGGGCGCCGACCCCCGGTACCTGGTCGCCAAGCTCGCGGGCGGCGCCAGCATGTTCGCGCAGCTGATGACGCCGGGCTCGGTGCAGATGGGGGAGCGCAACGTCGCGGCCGCGCGCGCCGTGCTGCGTCAGGTCGGGATTCCGGTGGCGGCGGAAGCGGTGGGCGGGGGCGCGGGCCGCTCCGTGCGATTCCACGTGGCGGACGGGCGCGTCGAAATCCGCTCGGTCGGCGTCGATGCCATCGTCATCTGACGGCCGTCCCAGCGTCCTGGTCGTGGACGACAGCGCGCTGATGCGGCGCGTGTTGAGCGACGTGCTGGGCGCGGGCGAAGGCATCGCGGGGGCGGGGGAGTTCCGCGTCGTGGGCACCGCACGCGACGGCTTCGATGCGGTGCGCAAGGTGCATCAGTTCGACCCCGATGTCGTGACGATGGACCTCGAGATGCCCGAGCTCGACGGGCTGGGCGCCATCGGCTACATCATGTCGGAGTCGCCCCGCCCGATCGTGGTGGTGAGCGCGCACGCGGGGCCCGGCACCGGCGCCGCGATCCGCGCCTTGGAGCTCGGCGCGGTCGAAATCGTCGCCAAGCCGGACGACGCGAACCGCGCCGCGCTCGAGCGCATGGCCCCCGAGCTGCGTGGCGCCGTGCGCCGGGCCCTCGCCGCCGACGTGTCGCACGTCTCGGTCCTGGCGCGGCCGCCCGCGCCGGTACGGCGCGCGCCCGAGCAGGCGCTCCGGGCCCGGGCGCGGCTCGCGGTCGCGCTGGCGGCGTCGACCGGCGGGCCGCGCGCTCTCGCGGAAGTGATCCCGCGGCTGCCCACCGGCCGGGCGGCCGCGGTGCTGGTCGTGCAGCACATGCCGCCCCGGTTCACGCGCTCGCTCGCCGAGCGGCTCGACTCGCTGTCCGCGCTGCGCGTGGTCGAGGCGGACGACGGGGCGCCCGTGGTCGCCGACACGGCGTACGTGGCCCCGGGCGATTATCATATGCGAGTGGTCGCCGCCGCCGAAGGGCCCGCCATCGCGCTCGACCAGGAGCCGCCCGTGTGGGGCGTGCGCCCGGCCGCCGACCCGCTGTTCCGGTCGGTGGCGCAGGTGTTCGGCGCGAGGAGCATCGGTGTCGTGCTCACGGGCATGGGCCGCGACGGTGCGGAGGGCGTGCGCGCGATCCGCGCCGCCGGAGGCGGTGGCATCGCCCAGGACCGCGGCTCGGCCGTGATCGCCGGCATGCCCACCGCGGCGGTGCAGATCGGCGGCGTGGATGCGGTCTTCCCGCTGGGCGAGATCGCGGGGCGGATCGACACGGAGCTGGTGGCCAGAGGGGCGGGGATTCCAGACAAGGGGCGCGCGTGATGGCATGGGTGAGGGTTGCGCGTTACGTGAGGGTAGGGGCGCAGCATGCTGCGCCCCCACATCGAGCGTGAGTCGCGGCTATCTCCTGGTCCGCGTGGACGGCCGGTCTTACGGATTGCCGCTCGCCCGGGTACTCGAGGTCGGCGACCTGGCGGAGGTGCTGGACGTGCCACGCGCCCTGCCGGCGATGCGTGGCCTCACCCCCGTCCGCGGACACCTGGTGCCGGTCGTGCACCTGGGCGCGTTGATGCGCGATGGGACGCCGCCGGCCGAGCGGGGGCGCACCGCGGTGCTGGTGGAGATCGGGGCGGGCGAAGGCGCGCGCCGGGTGGCCTTCGAAGTGGAGGACGCCGACGACGTGGTGCGCGAGGCCGCGCTGCCGGTACCGCGGGGCGAATCGCTGCCGTGGGCGTCGGGAGTGGCGCGCCGCCGCGGCGCGCTGGTCCCGATCCTCGATCTCGACGCGCTGGGAGACCGCATCGGATGACGGCGGGCGACGACGTCCAGCTCGTCACGTTCAAGGTGGCCGGCCAGGACTTCGCCTTCAACATCTTCCAGGTGGAGCGCATCCTCCGCTACGAGGCACCGGCGCCGTTGCCCAAGGCCCCCGACTTTCTGGAGGGGGTGCTCCCGTACCAGGGCGCCGCCATCCCCCTGGTGGATCTGCGGAAGCGGCTCGGCGTCCCGGCCCCCCATCGCGAGGAGACCCGCAGCGTGATTCTCGAGTGGGAGGGCGGCAAACTCGGCGTGGTGGTGGACGCCGTGACCGAAGTGCGGCAAGTCGCGGCCGAGCAGATCACGGCTCCACCGGGGATCGTGAAGGGGTTGGCGGCGGAGTACATCACCGGGCTCGTGGTGACGGACGGCCGCACGATCATCGTGCTCAATACCGCCCGGCTGCTGTCGTCGCAGGAGAAGGTCGCTCTAGAGACGGCGGTGTCGCAGCAGGCGAAGGTCTGATGGTCGATTCCCCCCTTCCCGCGCTCCGCGCCGAGTACGAGCAGATCGCGCGCCGCCTGGACGCGGTGACGCACGCGGCCGAGCGTGAGGTCGTGAAGCGCGAGATCATCGCCTACTTCAAGCGGGTCGATGCGCTCATTGGCGAGCTGTCCGCACTCAAGGAGGACATCCGCAAGCTGGTGGACCGCTTCAAGCAGGTCACCGCCTCGACCGCCGAAGCGGCGGCGCCGGAGTTCACCGGCGCCCGACCGGCGGTCCACGCCGACCACATCGGCGCTTCGACGTTCATCGAGAAGGGCTGGAGCCTGATCTCGCTGGGCGACTACTCGGGAGCGATCCAGGCGCTCGGGCGAGCGCTGCAGCTCTCGCCCGGCGAGACGCAGGCGGAGTCGCTGTTGGGCTGGGCGCAGATGCTGCACGAGGACTACGACGACGCGCTCGCGACGTTCCAGAAGGTGTTGATGAAAGAGCCCGCCAATTCACTGGCGCGCATCAACGTCGGCTACATCTGCGTGAAGAAGCGTATCTTCGGAGAGGCGATCGAGCACCTTTCCAAGGCGATCCGACTCGACAACGACAAGAAGGCGTCCCTGTACGCGCACTTCTACCTCGGGCTCGTCTACCTGCAGCGCGAGATGTACGAAGACGCTCAAACCTTTTTCCAGAAGACGCTCAAGCTCGGGCCCAATCTCATCGAGGCGTATTACGAGCTGGGGCGCGCCTACTGGTTCGCGGGCGACGAAGAGCAGGCGAAACGCACCTGGGAAGCGGGTCAGAAAGCGAACAAGTTCAACCCCTGGGGCAAGAAGTGTCAGGAGACGCTCGAGCGGGCGCTCCAGGGGCAGGAGCCGCCGCGCTCCTAGTCGTCGCGTGGCTCGTCGCGCAAGCGCCTGAGCCCACGGCGCTGACCGTCGGGCGCGTCACGGCGGTCGCCTGGCCGCCGCAGGGCGCGCTGGCCGCGGCGCTCGCCGATGCCGCCGACCGCGCGCCGCCCTTTCCGGGCGTGGGTCCGCTGCCGGATCGTCCCATCCGCCTCATCCTCGCCCCCACGCGCGCGCGGTTCGACTCGGTGACACGCGGCCGACTCCCGAGCTGGAGCGACGGGGCGGCGTTCCCCGAGCGGGGGACGGTCGTCCTACTGTCGGCCGGTCCGCCCGACCGGCTGAGCAGTGCCTTGCGCCACGAGCTGGCGCATCTGGCGCTGCGCTGGCGGGTGCGTCATCCGCTGCCCCTCTGGTTCGAGGAGGGGTACGCGGCCGTCGCCGCCGGAGAGTGGGACCGGCTCGACGCGCTGCGGCTCAACTGGCAAGTGGCTCGCGGCGTTCAGCTCGACCTCGACGAACTGGACCGCGCGCTCCGCTCCGAGGAGGCCGACGCGGCGACCGCCTACGCGCTCGCCACCACGGCGGTGCTGCTGCTCGACCGCTGGGGTGGCCCGCGGGGGCTCGAGCCACTGATCGAGCACCTCGCCGCGGACCCCACCTTCGACGCGGCCTTGCGCGACAGCTACCACATGACCGAGGGGGACTTCGAGCTCCGCTGGCAGCGTGACGTCGGGGCGCGGTACGGCTGGCTGGGGTGGGCGAGCGCGGTAGGGCTGTTCTGGGCGGTGCTCGCGCTCGGGCTCGCGTGGCTGGTGGGGCAGCGGCGACGGCGCGATCGCACCCGCCGGGCGCGGTTGGACGAGGGCTGGGTGCTGCCGGACGACGATGGCCCAACTGCTTGACGACGTTGGAATTGCCGCCTAAACTCCTGCCCTTATGCCCGACCAGAGCGTGACCCGCTCGCGCCTCCATTTCGGACCAAAAAACTGGCTGTTCCTGGCGGCGGCGGTCGCGGCGCTCGGAACCGGGTACTGGTTGCTGCACCAAGGCTCCACTACGGCGGCGCCGATCCTGCTCGTTCTGGGCTACTGCGTTTTCTTCCCAGTAGGACTCGCCCTGTAGGCATCCGCGGTGTCGGGGGCGAATAGCTCAGCGGTTCAGAGCGCCTGCCTTACACGCAGGAAGTCGGGGGTTCGAATCCCTCTTCGCCCACTGGTGTACCAGACCGAAACGTGAGGACTGCGCGCGTGAGAATCCTGCGACTCGTGGCCGGACTGGTGTGCATCGCCGCCTCGGCCCGGGCACAACTCGCTACCCAGCAACCGAGCATCAAGGTCCTGGTCCTGCCCCTGACCGTGAAGACGCCGGCCGACTCGGGCGTGAGCATCGCCGTGATGGACGTGGCGCGCGAGAAGCTGGGGAGTATGGCGCGCTACAAAGTGCAGGTGATTCCCAAGCCGAAGCTGTGCGAGGCGCTCGCCGCGTCGGACTACGGCTGCAACGTGCTGCTCGACGAGACGCAGGCGAATCAGCTCGCCCGTTTCCTCAACGTCAACGCGTACACGACGGGCGCGCTCGAGCGCAGCGGCAACACCCCCACGGCGACGATCCGCGTGCGCGACATCGGCAGCTCCGGCATGGCGGCGCTGTTCACGGTGTCGAGCGGCAATCCCGGGACCGCGGCCGCAGTCGGCGAGGCGATCGCGCAGCGGCTCAACACCGTCGTCCGGGCGGCCGAGCAGGCGCGCGACTGCAACGAGCAGCGCTCCAAGAGCCAGTTCGCGCGGGCGCTCGACGCGGCGCGGAAAGCCCAAGCGATCGAGCCGAACCTGCCGGCGGCGCACATCTGCATCGCGACCGTGTACGAGGCGCAGCACATGGGCGTCGACAGCCAGCTCGCCGCCTACCAGCGCGCCTCCAAGGGCGACTCCCTGAACGCGACCGCCTGGGAGAACATCGCCCACCTCTACCAGCAGAAGGGCGACACGCTCAAGGCGATCGACGCCCTGATCCACGAGCTCGCGGGGGAGCCGCAGAACGCGCAGCTCCGGCTGGGCATCGCGGAGCTGCTGCGGCAGCAGAAGCAGTACACGCGCGCCAAGACCGTGCTCGACGAGTGGCTGGCGAGAAACCCGGGCGATCAGCGGGCGACGGAGTTCCGGCTGCGCATCTGCATCGAGGGAGAGTTGTGGCGCTGCGTGCTGGACGGCTTCGTGGAAACGGTCAAGAACGACACGTCCAGACTGGCCGACTCGAGCGTGATCAAGCCGGCCCTGGGCGCGGCGCAACAAGTGGCCGACACGCAGCAATTGCTCTTCTTCAGCCACGCCGCCGTGCGACACTTTCCCAAGTCGGCCGTCTTCTGGAAAGCGCTGGGCGCGGCGTTCGACATGAAGGGTCAAAAGGACTCCTCGCTGTGGGCGTATAAGCAGGCGCTCGCCCTCGATCCGGCCGACGTGAGCAGCGCGCTGCTGATCGCCAAGACGATCGTGGACGGCGCGGTGTACGACACGGCGCACGCGCCCCCCAAATCCGACACGCTCGCGCTGCGGGCCTATCGCAATGTGTTCGCCGATCGCATCGATTCGGCGCGCGCCTACATCAATCGCGCGCTCGCGAGCTCCGATTCCACCCAGCGCCTCAACGCCCTGGTCATCATGCTGGGCGCGGGCTCCAAGATCGCCCAGGCGGGGGCATACGACCGGGGGTACCCGTGGCTCGATCAGCTGCTGCAGGCCGTGGCCCCGCGCACGCCGGCGGACACCGTCGGCCCGCGCCAGCAGATCCGAATAACCGCGAGTTTCTGGTACGGTGTGTCGTCCGTCGCGTCGCTCGCCGGCCCGTATACGGCGATGGTCAAGTCGAAGAGCTGCGAAGAGGCCAAGGCGATCTCCGAGCGGATCGCGCGCACCAAAGATGCGCTGATTGCCGGGGCGCGCGTGTCGCCCGCGTTCGTGAACACGATGCTCACCAACGTGGGGAAATTCGAAGCCGTGATGCCGCAGGTGAAGAAGCAATTCAAGTGCAAGAATTTCTGAGGCATTGAATTGACTTCCACGCGGGCCTATATTGCGGCCTTCCGTCGCAGGGGGCTGTAGCTCAGCTGGTTAGAGTGCCGGTCTGTCACACCGGAGGTCGCGGGTTCGAGCCCCGTCAGCCCCGCCTGAACCCGCCTCGCGGGACGACGCACCCGGCCCCGTCTGCCACGGCAGGCGGGGCTTTCGTCTTTTTCGGGAGGGCATTGACCGCGAGCTATCATGTTCCCGTCCTCGCCGACGCGGTACGCCAGTGGGCCATAGGCGGCCGTCGCATCGTGGACGGCACCGTCGGGGGCGGCGGGCACGCGGCGATCTTTCGCGAGCTGGGCGCCGACGTCCTGGCCGTGGACCGCGACCCCGAGGCCATCGCCGCCGCCCGCGCCCGGCTGAGCGAGGACCGGATCCGCTACTCCACCGGCCCGTTCGGCTCGGCCAAAGTGCTCGGCACCATCCAGAGTTTTCGTCCGGACCGCATCCTCCTGGACCTGGGCGTGTCGTCCCACCAGCTCGATGACGACGCTCGCGGGTTTACGTTTCGGCCGGGGGCGCGCCTCGACATGCGGATGGCCGCGGGGCTGGGCGTGACGGCCGCGGACGTGCTCAACACCTGGCCGGCGGAGCGGCTGGCGGACGCGTTCGCGGGGCTCGGGGACGAGCGGCACGCGCGGCGGCTCGGCCGAGTGATCGTGAAGCGACGCGCCACGGCGCCGTTCGCGACCAGCGATGATCTCGTCGGGGCGATTCGCGAGGCGCTGGGCGCCCGCTCGGGGCCCTCCGACTTCGCGCGCCTGTTCCAAGCGCTGCGCATCGTGGTGAACCAGGAGCTCGAGCAGCTCGACCTGGCGCTGCCGGCGCTGCGGGCCGCGCTCGTCGTCGGCGGCCGGCTCGCCGTGATCACCTACCACTCGGGCGAGGATCGTATCGTCAAGCACGCGTTTCGCGACTGGAGCAAGTCGTGCGTCTGCCCGCCGCGCCAGCCCGTGTGCACCTGCCGCGGGCGGCCGTTGGGCCACTTGCTCACGCGCAAGGCGATCGCTCCCGCGGCGGCGGAGCTGGCCGACAATCCGCGCGCCCGCTCGGCGCGACTACGGGCGTTCGAGGTGGCGGACGGTGGCTAAAGGCCGCCACTGGGTGGCCGTCTGGCTGGTGGCATTCCTCGTCACCACCTGGGTCGTGTACGCGCGGCAAACGGCCGCGATCCGCGCCGCGCGCGACCTCACCGAGCTGCGCGCCCAGCGCGCCAACCTCGAGGCGCACCGCGCCGATCTGGAGCGCCGCATCCGAGCCGCGCAGGGTCGCACCGTGCTGGTGCCGCGCGCGCAGCAGCGCCTGGGGCTGCACCTCCCGAGCGACAGCGAGATCATTCTCCTCCCCGCACCGAGTGGGTCGCACTAACGATGGCGAAGCCCGCGGTGCGGCTCCAGGTGGTGGAAGTCGGCATCTTCGTCGGGCTCGCCCTGCTGGCGGCTCGCGCGGCCCAGGTGCAGATCGGGCAGGGCCGCCGCTGGGCCGAGGAGGCGCAGGCAAAGCGCACCGAGCGCATTGTGCTGGCGGCGCGGCGCGGCGCGCTGCTCGATCGCCACGGCATGCCGCTCGGTCTCACCCAGGAGACCTATCACGTCGGCATCGCGCCCAACGAGCTGCGCGACCCCGCGACCGACGGCGCGCTCATCGCGCGGCGGCTGGGCCTCACGGCGCGCGCCTGGCAGCAGGCGGTACACAAGCGCTACGCCTATTTCGCGGGCCCGTACAGCGGGCTCGAGGTGCAGCCGTTGCGGAGCGTCCGCGGCGTGCACCTCGAGGCGGTGCTGAACCGGTTCTATCCGGCCCCCGACCTGGCACGCGCCGCGATCGGGCGGCTGGGCGACGATGGGCATGGCGCGTCCGGCCTCGAGAAGACGCTCGACACACTGCTCGCCGGGCGGGCGGGAGCGGCGGTGGTGCTGAAGGACCGCGAGGGCCGCGAATACGAATCACCCGCCCGCGTGATCGCGGCGCCGGTGCCGGGGCTCGACGTGGTGCTCACGCTCGACGCGGATCTCCAGGAGATCGGGCAGCGGGCGCTGGATGACGCGGTGCGGCGCATGGACGCGGACGGGGGCGACGTCGTCATGCTCGACCCCGGAACCGGCGAGGTCCTGGCGCTCGCGTCGCGCCACCGCGACGGCAACGCCCGCCCCAGCGCGTTCACCGACACGTTCGAGCCGGGCTCGATCGTCAAGATCTTCGCGGCCGCGGCCCTGCTGTCGCGCAGTCGGGTGGCCCCCACCGACCGGGTCTCGGGCGAGGGGGGCCGTTGGCTCATGCCCGGTCGGCGTCGGCCGATTACCGACGAGGATCCGCAGCCTACCCTGACGCTCGCCGACGCGATCCGTGTCTCGAGCAACATCGCGATGGCGAAGTTCGTGACGCGACTCGCGCCCGCGGAGCAATACCTGACGCTGCGCGCCTTCGGGTTCGGAGCGAACACGGGGATCGAGTTTCCCGCCGAGGCGCCCGGGCGGCTGCGGCTGCCCTCCGAGTGGACCCGGCCAAGCGCGGCGAGCCTCGCGATGGGCTACGAGCTGTCGGTCACGCCGATCCAGGTGGCTGCGGCGTACGGCGCGCTCGCGAGCGACGGCGTGCTGCTCGCCCCCACGCTGATCCGCGAGGTGCGGACCGCCGGGGGCGTGCTGTACCGACACCGGCCGGAACCGGTGCGACGCGCGGTGTCGCCCGCGGTCGCGGCGGCACTGCGCGAGCTGCTGCGCGGCGTGGTGGAGCGCGGCACCGGCACGGAGGCCGCGCTCGCCAACTTTCCCGTGGCCGCGAAGACCGGCACGGCGCGCCGGGTGGTGAACGGCCACTACGCGCCCGGCGACTACATCGCGTCGTTCGCGGCGCTATTCCCGGCCGACAGCCCGCAGCTCGTCCTCGTCGTCAAGATCGACCACCCCCACAAGGGGAGCTACTTCGCCGCCCAGACGGCGGCGCCGGTCACGCGCTCGATGCTGGAGCAGGCGCTCGCCGCCCGCACGGTGGCGCTCGACCGCACTCGGCTCTCCCTCGCGGCGCCGCGCGCCGCGGCGGCGCCGCTCGAGGACGACGGCGGCGTCGTGCCCTACGTCGTCCCCTGGCCGTATCAGCCCGACAGCGCCGCGCCCGGGCCGCGCGGCACGGTCCCCGATGTGACGGGGCTGGGCATGCGGGAGGCCGTGCGCACGCTGCATCGCCGCGGCTTCCGGGTCACGCTGAAGGGCTGGGGCGCGGCAGAGCACACCTGGCCCGCCGCCGGCGACAGCGCCGCGGTCGGGTCCACGGTCACGCTATTCGCCGGGGGGCCTGTCCGTGCCCGCACGCCGGCGCGCCGCCGGCACCCGGGATGAGCCGGCTCGCTGAAATCGTCGCGGCGCTCGAGCGTGGGTCCGTGCTCGTCGAGACGCCCGACCTGCACACCTGGCCCGAGATCACCGGCCTCACGGCCGACAGCCGCAAGGTGACGGCGGGCATGCTGTATTGCGCGGTGACGGGCTCGGTCCAGGACGGGCACCGGTTCATCGTCGACGCGCGGCAGCGCGGCGCGGCCGCGGCCCTGGTGGAGCGCGAGCAGCCCGTCGACCTCCCGCAGGTCCTGGTGCGCGACGGGCGCCGCGCCGCCGCCCTCGCGGCCGAGACGTGGTACGGGCGGCCGGCGGCGCGGCTCGACCTGGTCGGCGTCACGGGAACGAACGGCAAGACGACATCGGTCACGCTGCTGCGCCACCTGCTCTCCGCGCTCGAGCCGATGGGATCGATCGGCACGCTGGGGGCGTTCGATCCCGCCGGGGAGGCCGTGCCGAGCGAGGCGGGAAACCTCACGACGCCGGGCCCGATCGATCTGCAGGCGACGCTGGCGGCCCTGGTGGAGCGCGGGGCGCGCGGCGCCGCCATGGAAGTGTCGTCGCACAGCCTGGATCAGGGGCGCGTGGACGGGCTCGAGTTCCGGGCCGCCCTGTTCACCAATCTGACGCGCGATCACCTCGACTACCACAAGACTCTGGACGCGTACTTCCGCGCCAAGGCGAAGCTCGCGCACTATCTCGCTGCCGACGGCCTCGAGGTGGTGAACGCCGATGACCCCGCCTGGGGCCGGCTGCGCCGCGAGCACCGCCGGGTCACGTTCGGGGAGCGCAGCGGCGAGGTGACCGCGCGCCGCGTGACCCTCGACGCCCAGGGCGCCCGCTTCGAGCTGGCCACGCCGATGGGCGGCGCCGCGGTCCAGCTTCCGCTGCTGGGCCGCTTCAACGTGGCGAACGCGCTCGGCGCCGCGGCGTGCGCCTGGGGTCTCGGCGTGCCCGTCGAAACCGTGGCCGAGCGGCTGACGGCCGCGCCCCAGATCCCGGGACGGATGGAGCGGATCGCGCAGCGGCCGTGTACGGTGCTGCGTGACTACGCGCACACGCCGGACGCGCTCGAGCGCGCGCTCGAGACGCTGCGGCCGCTCACCACCGGCCGGCTGATCGTCGTGTTCGGCGCCGGGGGGGACCGCGACCCGGGCAAGCGCGCGCCCATGGGCGAGGTGTGCGCGCGCCTCGCCGACATCGCCATCGCCACGTCGGACAACCCGCGCACCGAGGATCCCGAGAAGATCCTCGACGCCGTGGAGGCGGGCATGGGAGCGAAGCCCCACCACCGCGAGGTCGATCGCCGCCGGGCCATCGCCCTCGGCCTCGAGCTGGCGCGGGCGGGCGACACCCTGCTGCTCGCCGGCAAAGGACACGAGACCTATCAGGTCGTCGGGACCGAAAAGCAGCCGTTCGACGAGCGGGTGGTGGTGAAAGAGCTGGGCGCTTCGTGAGAGAAAGGGTGCGGAGTGCGGAATGCGGAGTGCGGAGTGTCAGGGCGAGCGTCGCTCGGCGAGCGACCTTTCACTTCAATTCCGCATTCCGCACTCCGCACTCCGCATTGGGTGTGGGGCGGTGACCGTCTGGGATTCGGACCGGGTCACTCGCGCCTTGGGGGCGTCAGGGCCCCGCGGCTTGCGTTTCCCCGGGGGGGTGGCGACCGACACCCGGCACCTGACACCTGGCGCCCTGTTCGTGGCGCTCCAGGGCGACCGCTTCGACGCGCATGCGTTCCTCGACCAGGCGAAGGCCCAGGGGGCCGCCGCGGCGGTAGTGCGGCAGGGCACGCCGCCGGTGCAGGGGCTGCCGTTCTTCGAGGTCCCCGATACGCTCGTCGCCCTCGGATTGCTGGCGCGGGCCCGCCGCCGGCGGCTGCCCCCGGGCAGCCCCGTCGTGGGCGTCACGGGGTCGAGCGGGAAGACGAGCACCAAAGAGATGATCCGCGCCGTGCTCGCCACCACGTACCGCGTGCACGCGACCGGCGGCAACCTGAACAACCTCGTGGGCGTGCCGCTGACGATCCTCGCGGCTCCCGACGACGCCGAAGCGCTGGTGATCGAGGCGGGGGCGAGCATTCCCGGGGAGATCCCACGTCTGCGCTCGGTGATCGAGCCGACGATCGCGGTGATCTCGAACGTGGGCTACGCCCACGTCGAGGGCTTCGGCTCGCTCGCCGGCGTGATGCAGGAGAAGCTCGCGCTCGCGGACGGTGCCCGGGTGGCGGTGGTCGGCACCGACCCGCCGGAGCTCGCCGTGGAAGCGCGGCGCCGGGCCCGCACGGTGGTCGCCGGCACCGGGCCGGAGGCGGACGTGCGGCCCGACACAGCCGAGCTCGACGACGGCGGCCACCCGCGGCTGACGTGGCGGGGCCACACGGTCACGCTGCCTGTGGTGGGATTCCACCAGATCGAGAACGCGCTGATCGCCCTCGCGGTGGGACGCGAAGTGGGAGCGGATCCCGCGCGGGCGGTCGCGGCGCTCGCCGGCGTGCGCCTGCCCGGCGGGCGGGGGGCGATGCTCGAGCTGGGCGGCCTGACGGTGATCGACGACACCTACAACGCCAATCCGGGCTCGCTGCACTGGGCGGTCAAATTTGCCCACTGGCTGGCGCAGCGGCGGGGGCGGCCCCTGGCGGTGGTGGTGGGCTCCATGTTGGAGCTCGGGCCGGAGAGTGCCAGATTGCATGCGCTCGCGGCGGCCGAGATCGCCGCGCTCGCGCCGGCCGTGGTCGCCGCCGTGGGGGAGTTCGTCCCGGCGTTCGAGCCGCACCGCACGGCGCTCGGCCCGCGGCTAGTGATGGCGCCGGACGTCGATGCCCTCGGGCCGCGCCTCAAGGCGGCGTTGCGGGGCGACGAAATCGTTCTGCTCAAGGCGTCACGCGGCGTGGCGCTCGAGCGGGTGCTGCCGCACCTGAACTGAGGGGGCGAGGGATCGGACGTGCTCTATCATTTGCTCGCGCCGCTCGCGAAGCATTACATCCTGTTCAATCTGTTCAACTACCTCACGTTCCGCGCGGCGGGCGCCGTGGTCACCGCCCTGCTGCTCGCGTTCCTCGCGGGCCCGGCCATCATCCGGCGCCTGCGCGAGCGCAACGTGGGGCAGGTGATCCGCGCCGAAGGTCCGGCGAGTCACCACGGCAAGCGCGGCACGCCCACCATGGGTGGGTTGATCATCATTCTCGCGACCGTCGTGCCGACGCTCCTCTGGGCGCGGCTCGACAGTCGCTACGTCGTGGTAGCGGTGGTGGCCATGCTGTGGGCAGGGGCGATCGGGTTCCTCGATGACTACCTGAAGATCGTGCGCGGCAAGTCCCAGGGCCTGGTGGCGCGCTGGAAGCTCGTCGGCCAGGTCACCTTCGGCGTGGCGCTCGGCATCGTGCTCATTCGCTGGCCGATGGCCCCGGACCTGCCGGCTGCGTCCACCCAGCTCCCGGTGTTCAAGTACATCCTGCTGGTCTTACCCCCGCCGCTGTACGTGCTGTTCGTCACATTCGTCGTGACCGGTACCTCGAACGCGGTGAACCTCAGCGACGGCCTGGACGGCCTCGCCACCGGTCTCACCGCCATCCTCGCCGGTACGTTTGCGGTGTTCGCGTACGTGTTCGGCCGCATCGACTGGGCGCGCTACCTGCTCGTCTACTACCTGCCCGGAGCCCAGGAGCTGACGATCTTCTGCGGCGCCCT